>MAAC01000869.1_pt1 | contig 11893 bp, 13 predicted proteins | sample 1115981 | NCBI WGS metagenome assembly MAAC01 (sample SAMN04961126, study PRJNA320927) | seawater metagenome | isolation source: sample BD02T64 sea water enriched with oil for 64 days | place: USA:Gulf of Mexico | collected 2013-07-27 | reverse complement strand
TCGGTGCACCTATATCACCGCCGATTTACTTTTATGAAATACTCGAACTTAATAAAAGCGCCGTCAGTCTTAAATGAGTGCATTCAAAACATGCTCCCTGACGCTCGTATTAGCGAGCAAGAATTACCCCAGTGCAAAGAGATTAGCCTGTGGTTAGTTGACCCCTTACCCATGCAGCGATCTTTTAGCCAGGAAGAAATTCTAGCCATACAAGCCTATCCCGCATACTGGGCTTTTTGCTGGGCCAGTGGCCAGGTATTAGCTCGCCATATTTTGGATAATCCAGCTTTAGTTAGAGGAAAACGGGTAATGGATTTTGGTGCGGGTTCAGGTGTTGTCGCGATTGCTGCGATTATGGCTGGGGCAAAACAAGTAATTGCCTGCGATATTGATCCCGACGCCCTGCTATCTTGTCAGGAAAATGCCAAACTCAATCAAGTGGAGTTCGAACTGCATGGTGACCTATTTGAATTCGACCAAGAGATCGACTTGTTAATTGCCGCCGACGTTTTATATGACAAGGCAAACCTACCCTTACTGGATGTTTTCCTTAACAAAGCACCAGAAGTATTAGTAGCCGATTCACGGGTTAAAAACTTCGACTTCCCTCCCTACCAGCATATTAGTCAAATTGATTCATTTACAGTTCCCGATCTTGATGAACTGGATGAATTTCGTTTGGTGAACCTTTACAAGGCTAATCGTTGATAAGACTAGTCGTATATAAGGGTCTCTTAATAGATCAAAGGCTTCTCTAAACCTAGCATTAAAACGTTCATAAACTTGAAAATTCCCGCTATGATTAATAAGTACAAGGTTGATTGGTTCTCCGAACCTTGTAGCGTTTATGTCGCTATAGAGTTTATTGGCTAGATGAGTTTTTATTAGCTAGGTATTTGTTACACGGGAAGCAGCAATGGCATCGATATCATCCGCAGGGAGTTTGACAATTCCTGCAGCCCAGCCAGCTCGCAGACAAGCTGAACGATCTGTTTCGGCAACTGAGACTGAGCTGACTGTTAAAAAAGAACAACAGGTTGAACGGGCAAATGATAATCAAGGTCGCGGGACTTCTGATCAGATAAGAGAAAAGACTGAAAATACGTCGCCATCTTCCGTGGCGCAAGCAGACGATGAAAAATCTGCAGGAGAGCAGCAAAAAATTGAGGCCGCACAACAAGAGGCACAAAGAGCTGAGTTTAATCAGCAAGCTGGCAATGTCCGCGATACAGAGCCTGACGATGTGCGACCTCCTTCTTCAGAACCCACTCAACCTTCAGCCGTTGAAAATAACGAACCCGCTATTGAAGCAGAAGCCGTCGTTGTGCAACGAGATGCCCTAGCAGCAGAAAATCTCGCCATTAATACCTTCAATCAATTGCAGAATATTGATGCAGCTCCGCGTCAAGGCCAAGAACTGAACCAGTTCGTATAAACATTTTTTTAATTAAATATTCTATTTCTGTCGGCTAATGACACTGAATTTAGCCAGCAATAACAAACTGTAATAATTCCCTAGCCATTCGTAACAAATCATTACATTGAACACTATTTAGTCAATTGATTTAACAGTATGATACCTACTTGAACGCGCATAAGGTTATATGCAGGATGAGATCATGGAATGGTCGGTTATAAACAAAAAAATAAAATCAATACGTTCCAAGCTTAAAGAGTAATTATGAGCCTTAATCTGTGTAACATTCCAAGCGCTAGAGAGAACAAGGAGTCTAAATTTGTTGGTACGATTAGGTGTCAATTTAAATTACCAGGCCTTGTTCGCACAGATATCAAAAAGAAAAAAGTCACCATAGAAAAACGCTTAAACCTACGCTTCAAAGACCTTAATATGTATTGTGCGGCTGCTCGTAGCCCGATGCAGGTACAGATTAATAAAGAGCGCGAATATGTCAGTTTTATTGTCGATATTAAGGTTTACTACATTAACGAAAGTGAAAACCCTGAACTTTCAGCCGCGCGATTTTTTGCTAAAATCGGCCGACTAATACCCAAAATAATTTTAGGTAGCTCAACCTGGGCAGCAGAATATACGGGGTTAAGTACGAATATAATGCCGTCTTACTTATTCGCACTAGAAGACGCTTTAGATCTTTACGAGCCAGAGGCAGTATCTGCATAGGCAAAGATCTAGTTTGAATTAAGAGAATGCTTTAACTGGTTAATGAAAACGTTACTGGGCCGTCATTAATTAAAGCGACCTGCATATCGGCGCCAAACTGTCCCGTCGCGACCGTAATATTTTTTGCCTTTGCTTTTACAATAAACTCTTCATACAAATGTTCTGCTACATCAGGTTTTGCCGCCGTTGAAAATCCTGGGCGCAGTCCCTTACGGGTATCGGCCGCTAGAGTGAATTGAGAAACAACCAATAAGCTGCCACCGATTTGCTGAACATCTAGATTCATCTTGCCGTCTTCATCTGAAAAAATTCGATAATGGCTGACTTTGTGTAACAGTTTATCTAGCGCCGCTGAATCATCACCTTTTTCGACCCCCAATAAAACCACAAGGCCTTGCTCAATTTCTGAAAAAAATTGACCATCAATACTGACACTGGCTGCCGTTAAATACGGGCTTGTGGACCCTTCTGAAATGATTTAACCCTTAACTCTACTCTCTCTCCAGCCCTTTAATTTAACCGTGTAGAATGGCTGCCATGCCTTTCGATCATCAGCCTTTCCTGAAACAACTTACCCAGAGACCTGGCATTTACCAGATGTTTGGTGAAGATGGTGCTGTGCTTTATGTGGGCAAGGCAAAAAACCTGCGCAAACGGGTAGCCAGTTATTTTCGTAAGACGGGTTTGGCACCCAAGACAGCAGCGCTTGTCAGCCGTATTGCGACTATTGATGTCACCATTACCCAGACAGAAATCGAGGCGCTGTTACTGGAACAGAACCTCATCAAGCAAAACCACCCGCCCTATAATATTTTGCTAAGAGACGATAAATCCTATCCCTACATCTTTCTTTCAGATCGGGACACCTATCCACAGCTATCATTTCACCGGGGCAGTAAAAGGAAGTCCGGAAGCTATTTTGGGCCATTCCCCAATGTCCATTCTGTGCGCGAGAGCATGAACTTTTTGCAGAAAACCTTTCAGGTTCGCCAGTGTGAAGACAGTGTCTTTAAAAATCGTTCCAGACCCTGTTTGCAGTATCAGATCAAGCGTTGTACCGCGCCTTGCGTCGGTCTGGTGAGTGAAGAGGACTACGCACGAGACGTACGCCATACCGGTATGTTTCTAGAGGGGAAAAGTGACCGGCTGATCCGGGAGCTAGAGCGAGATATGGATGAGGCGTCGCAGCAGCTGGCCTTTGAGCGTGCCGCAAGTACCCGTGATCAAATCACCGCATTGCGAACCATTCAAGCGGAACAGGTGGTGGAGTCGGGCAGTGGTTCTATCGATGTATTAGCGGTAGCCCAAGAGGGCGCCCAGGGTTGTGTGCATGCACTTTATATCCGGCAGGGACGAATTTTAGGCAGTCGCAGTTTTTACCCGAAAGTCCCGTTGGCCACTACGCCAGCCGATGTACTGGCCAATTTCGTCCCCCAGTATTATTTGCGGGAGGGCGCAAGGGGCGACTTTCCCAAGGAAATTATCGTTAACGAAAAAATCGAGGAGACCGAACTGCTGGCTGCCGCCATTTCGAGTGTGGCTGAGCGCAAGGTCGCCCTTAAATATCGAGGGCGTGGTACTCGGGCCAAATGGACTGAACTGGCCGAGCGGACAGCTCAGCAAAACCTTCAGGGCAGAATTGCCTCTCGGCAAAATGCATTACAGCGGATGGAAGCATTGCAGGAAGTATTAGGGTTAGACGAACTCCCCGAGCGGTTGGAATGCTTTGATATCAGCCATAGCAGTGGTGAGGCTACTGTGGCGTCCTGTGTGGTCTTTGACAGCACGGGCCCGCTCAAGTCGGATTACCGTCGGCTTAACATCCAAAATGTGACAGCAGGCGATGATTACGCCGCCATGGAGCAAGCGCTGACACGACGATATACCCGGTTGAAGAAGGGTGAGGGTAAATTGCCCGATGTACTGCTGGTTGATGGCGGAAAAGGGCAGCTGAGGCGTGCCGTGGCAGTATTGGATGAACTCGGTATTGTCGGTGTGAAAATAGTAGGTGTCGCCAAAGGCAAAACCCGAAAGGCAGGTTTTGAAACCCTGTTGCTTGCCCAGAATGTTGATGGCGGCGACAGTGAAGTAGAGTTAGACGTGCAGTCATCTGCCTTATTGCTGATACAACAAATAAGAGATGAAGCCCATCGGTTTGCCATTACCGGGCACCGGCAACGACGGGACAAAAAGAGACGATCCTCCGCCCTCGAAGGTATTGATGGCGTAGGCCCCAAACGTCGCCGTGAGTTATTGCGATTCTTCGGCGGCGTCAAAGAGGTGGAGCGGGCGAGTGTCGCAGAACTGATACGTATACCCGGTATTAACAAGAAAGTTGCAGAGGCTATTTACAGTGCCCTCCACAATGAGTAAATTTGAAACGTTGTAACTAGCAGGCTCAGTAGTACGCCCTATGTGGACACTTCCCAATATTCTTACGCTTTTCCGGATTGCCTTAATCCCCATCATCATCGCTGTGTTCTATATGCCATGGGAGTGGCATCACATTGCCAGTGCTGCGATCTTTGCTGTTGCTGCAGGGACAGACTGGCTCGATGGCTATCTGGCCAGAAGACTCAACCAGTTCACGCCCTTCGGCGCCTTTCTCGATCCCGTAGCTGACAAGCTGATCGTTGCTGCGGCCCTGATTCTTCTCCTTGAAACTCACCCATCGCCCGTATTTGCACTCCCGGCATTGGTGATTATCAGCCGTGAAATTGTTATTTCAGCCTTACGTGAGTGGATGGCAGAGCTGGGGAGCCGTACCAGTGTGGCCGTGTCCTATGTGGGGAAAGTAAAAACCGCCCTGCAAATGATCGCCATTGGGGTGCTTCTGGCCGTAGACCCTGTCGTTCATCCCGTATGGGATCAAGTCGGCATTGGCTTGTTATACATCGCCGCCATTCTCACCCTGTGGTCCATGGTGATTTACCTGAAGGCGGCATGGCCTGAATTCTCTAGAGTGCCTGATTCGGAGGCAGGTGCTCAAGGGAATGACACTGAACAGAATTAACATACAGGCTTAGCTGGCAGACTTAATAATGGGACAATGGGTAGGTTCCCACCATTAACCTACAAAATACCTACCTTCATACTGTTCTTTGAAATTCTCGTCGGGTACAATCTCGCCCCCAAAAGGCGCGGTAGCAAAGTGGTAATGCAGTGGACTGCAACTCCTCCATCGTCGGTTCGATTCCGACCCGCGCCTCCAAATTCAAAGACGTTAATCGTCAAGCTGTCATAGTGGCAGGAAGGGAAGGCAGCCTATGCCAACCCTTTGGATTCAATCCGCGAAAAATGTCCATCCTCAAAATGCCCGGATGGCGAAATTGGTAGACGCAAGGGATTTAAAATCCCTCGGCTTAACGGCCGTGCCGGTTCGATTCCGGCTCCGGGCACCATTAAATTATCCGATATCATCTTTATTTTCTTGTAACCCGTTACAAACAAATAACTTTTTGTTAAATTCCGTCCTATTTGGTCTAATGTGTCCGCTGGAAGCTGGTGCTATTTGGTGCTATATTTGGTGCTATATTTATATTGTATGGGGTTTTGTAGCACCAATGTCTCTCACGGATAGACAAATAAAGCAGGCAAGGCCTGAACCGAAGGACTACTGGCTAACTGATGAGCGAGGATTGAGATTGCTCGTCAAAGTAAACGGATCCAAGTACTGGCGATTAAAGTACCGGTTTTTAGGGAAACAGAAGACTTTAGCGCTTGGTGTTTACCCTGATGTCAGTTTGAAATCGGCACGCCAGGGTGTACTTGAGGCTAAAAAAGTATTAGCGGAGGGAATAGATCCAAGCCAGCAAAGAAAGCAAGACAAGCTCCATGTAAAGCTAAATAATGAAAATAGCTTTGAAGCGTTAGCGAAGGAGTGGTGGGAACACCAAAAAGGAACATGGAAAGATTATCACGCTGATCGGGTGTGGGGCAGAATAAGAGATGATGTACTGCCCATTTTAGGCCAAAGACCAATTTCTGACATATTGCCTCAAAATGTAATCCTTGTAGTCAGAAAAGTTGAGGATAGAGGGGCTCTCGATGTTGCATCAAGAGTCTTGCAAGATATCCGTAGAATCTGTCGATATGCGGTTCAAACAGGGCGGTTGAGTGTTAATCCAGCCTCGGATTTAACGGGTGTTTTGAAAGCTAGAAAAACAAGTCATCATGATTCTCTACCCAGAGCGGAATTGCCAGCCTTCTTACACGAACTCGAGAGTTATAGCCGGCGTGGGAGGTTGCTTACCAAATTGGCTATTGAGCTACTCATCCTCACGTTTGTGCGTTCAGGTGAGTTAAGAGGAGCAGAATGGGGCGAGTTCGATATTGAGAATAAGCTATGGCGTATACCAGCTGAAAGGATGAAGATGGGCTCTGAACATCTTGTTCCACTTTCAGATCAAGCTGTAAAAGTGATAGCTCAGATTAAAGAAATTAGTGGCCAATATAGCTTGGTGTTTCCTTCCGAACGTAATCGTAGGGATGGCATGAGTGACAACACTATGCGCCGTGCTATGTTTAAGCTGGGTTATGACGGTAACACACTTGGAAAGAGTAAGGCTGTTCCCCATGGCTTCAGAGCAACAGCATCGTCAATCCTCAATGAAGAGGGTTTTAATCCTGATGCAATTGAGCGACAGCTTTCTCATCAGGAACGCAATGGAGTAAGGGCTGCCTATACCCACCATGCACGCTATTTAGAGGAAAGAGCTAGGATGATGCAATGGTGGGCCGATTACCTTGATCAAGCCAAAACTACGCTCAAGCAAGGTACTGATTTAATATGAACGTAATCGCTCTCCCCAGTGTAGTGCCATTCGCCGCTGCTATCAGATATCTAGGTCTCGAAGGCTCTCATTCCTATTCGAGTAGGTCTGCCTCAATCCTTCTCCGTTTAGTCAATGAATATGATCTTGCTATGTACTTAGTTGGATCTGAGATATTTGGTGTTCTTGAATGGGTAGTACAAGAAGAATGCTACGAAGATTTTGATACGGGGAATATTCAGCAATTAGAGCCGATAGAACCGGATAAGTTTTTCTCTCATGAGTTGTATGTCAGGCTGACCGATGGTCTGATCAAAACTAACGAATCGGGTAATTCTGACCTAGATATTTCACATTTTGAAGTAGAAGCATGTAGGTTTTATACAACAAATGCTGGAGGGACTATAGGCGCGTCAAGCTATTCTTTCGATGCATGTTATTTCAGTCTTGATGATCTGACCAAGTTAAAGGAAAAATTTACAGAACCCCCACAAGAGAAGCTGAGTGTAGGGAAAGGTGGCTTATCTATTCAAAACCAACGAGAGCGAGCATTCAAGTTTTGGCTGGGAAGTAAGGCTACAAATAAATTGATTACTGGTGGGAAGGTTGATTTTCAGAAATGCTATGAGTTGGCAGGGAGCCTGACACAAGATCTGGTGTGGAAGAAGTTACAACAGATTGACGCTAAGCTGTTTTCTCAAGGAAAGGATGATTTTTTTAAACACCAGAATCTGGTTAATTTTAAAATGGGAACAGGTTCAAGTCGTAGTTAATGTCACAGATGTAAGGGTTTGTGATGATTTTTTATATATTAAAAACTAATAATAATCAGTGAGATACCAAGTATCCTTTGTTACCCCCATACATCCACATAATTTAAAGACTGGGATCCTACCTCTAGCCTGTCTTATGTCATCCATCAAGGCTGACATATTCTAAATAACTAGAAGGACAAATTATGTTGGAAAACCATCAAGTAATAACCAAAGAAAAAGTAAACAATCGTTTTGTTCGTATAAAGCAAGTCATGCATATGACGGGAATATCAAGAGCCCATATATACCACTTAGCATCAACAGGGTTATTTCCCCAAAGTGTTTCAATTGTTTCCGGTGGTTCATCTGTTGGATGGGTTGAGGCAGAAGTCCAGGGCTGGATCGAACAGCGTATTGCTGAGCGTAATCAGGAGTTGCCCCATGCCTAAACCTAAAAAAATCACTGTGGAACTGCCGAACATGACCCACTCAGTTGAGCTGTCTCCATCCTTAGCATTGACGCTTCAACTAATGATCTTTTGGAGCGATCGAGGAGGGATCAGCACTTTTCAGCTTCTTGAAGCAGGCGTCCTGTCTGTTCGCGACAGCGTATGTCTATTGAGAAAAGCAGGAGCAATAATCAATACAGATCTTAAAGATGTTGAGAACGCTTTTAGTTTAAGTAGCCACAAGGGTGTTGCACATTACACCTATAAAGGTTGGGTTTAAAAAAAGCCCCTCATTGAGGGGCGATAACCCTAGGAAGAAGGGCCAGTTATGCATAATACAAATACGACATTAAACCCCAATACAGCAGAAATTCCACGGGAAGTTGACAGTGTTTCCTCAGCAGAGGAGATAGGCTACAGGGTTGGTGGCGAAGAAGAGAACATCTCTCTGCCTCTGTTTGACTGTAATCACAATCTTATCAGCCATTGTTCTTTTAACAAAAAAAATGGTCATACAATAACCCCTATAGAAATCACCAAACCTTGTTACATACAGTTCGGAGGTGGTAGTGAAGTTATCATCTCCAGCTGTATTGCAGATGCCATAGCACTCCATCAAACCGGTGTTGGCACACGAACTATTGCGCCATTACAACCAGAAGATCTTATCGATATCTGCGTACATCTAAAAAGGGGCTTCCCTAACCACCAGCACTTTATTTTAGGTAGAAGGGATCACTCACATCATATCGTAGTGGCCAAACAGGAAATCAATGCCAGCTCAGAGTACCCTCCCGCCATCTACAACTCATGGTCAGAATTTATAGACCAGAAAGGAGTAGTAGCCGTCACAGAGTTCCTGCACAGGAATGATACTGAAGCTAACGCGGTGGATAGTTTTGTGGTCAAGGATGATCATGTACGAAACATTGAAGAACAGAGGTTCATCTTCGAAAACCTGATCATCAGCCAGCATATTATTGTCATCTGTGCAGAGCCAAACGCTGGAAAGACAACCATTATGAATTGGGTCTGCAGTAAAATCAGCGAGACAACCGATGTGCGTTATCTGAATTTGGATTGCTCTGGATCTGAGCTTAAAGGCTACCAGTCCTTTGCTCAGAATAATGGGTTCGAGTTTATCAACTTTGACATTACTGGAACTAAAGAGGAGGACTTCTTCAAAGTTATTAAAGAAAGCAAGGATCTAACTGGGAAACTATATGTTCTCGATACCATGAAAAAGCTTGTCGACCCCATGAAGAAGGACCAGATGAAGACCTTCATGAAACTCTTGCGTACACTCTGTATCAAAGGGGCAACCTTCGTTCTTCTTGCTCATACCAACAAACACAAGACAAAGGATGGATTGCCTGTTTTTGAAGGTGTGGGTGATGTAAAAGCTGACTGCGATGAGCTAATTTATCTGACTCCCAAGGATAATGAGAACGGGACAAAGACAGTCACAACCACGCCTGATAAGACACGAGGTCATTTCGCACCAATCACCTTCATTATTACACCTGACAGATCGGTATCATTAACTGAGTATGTTGATCTCGTGGCAGAAAATAGACTTAGAGTAGATGGCCCTGTTATCTCAGCAATCCGTGATGCGCTGGCCGCAGGGAAGACTATACAGAAGGATATCGTCGAAGCTTGCAATAGTAAGGGTATTGGAAAGCGGGGGTCACGTAGGGCACTGGAAGGCTACTCTATGGGGGAAAATCGGTTATGGTCAAAAACTAAAGGTGACAATAATGCCTGGGTATACACTATGATCTAATTTTCAAGCCCTTGGCTCGGAAGGGTGGGTAAACCACCCATCTCTTGGTAAAACGTAAAAACCGGGAAAACCGGGAAAACCCACGCAGTTACTGGGCTTTCTCGGTTTTCCCGTTTTTCGGGGTATGGCCGGTTTTCACAGTCTAGACTATAGTGAACACCCAAAAACTCTATGAGCGTGACTCCAAGCTAACCTCAAAGGGGCCAAGAAGGTTTACATCCAAGCTTAGAAGCCAGAAAACAAATACCCCAAAAATCACTAATAGTAAAAGTTAATCAACACCGATACCTAGCCTATAGGCTAACTCAGTACCTTGTGCTCTAAACTAGTAATACCCCTATGCCTTACTGAGCGCTACCACTCTCTGAATAAAGCCAAAATCATCCACATTACTACTTCTATAACATGTGCTCATACTTGTCCCACCGGGATACTAACGCCTCAGCAATCCAACTTTGTGACTATACATAGCCGATATACTGAATCCTGGTATCTGGCTCCCAGGTTTTTGAGAAACACCTCATCAGGATACGGCCTAAACCACGGTGAATAATCACCTTCATGTATACAAGACACCATCCAGTAATTGTTAAGCCAGGGGCGTTCAGTGGTATAAACGAATCGCCAGTAGAGAACATGAGGTACTGTAATGTAGGTAAGCCATGCGCTCTAAATGACATGAACTTGGGGGCAGAAACCAACCATTGCAATGAATCTACGGTGATTATTACGATGCTTGCTTCAGTTTTTAGGGGGCTTTAGTTACAGAAGTTTCTTGAGTGGGCCCGCTTTTACTTCGTACTCTTCATGAGTCATTACCTCTGCATCTACTAGTTGTTTATAGCTGAGCAGCTTCCTACCAGCAAACCAGGATTCTAAGTGTGACCTAACATAACGACCGTAGGCCGCCTTCAGTGCTTTAATAATTAACCAGCCGGTAGAGAGAACACATACTAATCCGCCTGCCCCCCCTTGGTAAGACTCCACTGCAGCTGCGTAAATAAGCGATGCAACCACCACGATAATCAACACTGTATTGTCCTTAACAAACTGCAGCATAACTACTCCCTATTATTTTCTGTGACTATAGGCACCGCCTATCCCTAGAGTCAAACAACAATATTATTTAGATGACAGCCCACACTAATCAATAATTAACCAGCAGGTTTTTCAGCAATACCTCATCTAGGTACGGCGGCAGTACTATTGGTTCATGATTTAAAGTTGGAACCATCCCCCCCCCTATAAAACGCTTCGCTTGTGTGATGGCAATCACGCCACCATTCCCCTAGCTAGGAGTACTACCATGAGAGAGATGTTTCGTCAGGCCTTCAGTGCCGCCACCACTTTATTCCGTACGGTTGAGCGCGGTGCCAATACTCTGGATAACTATGCCAAATGGGCAGAAGCAGAGTCAGCAGACTTCGAACAAGTCGCAGCTATCGAGCGTAAGGTTCGTATCGCTAAACTTGAGCCTGCACTCAAGGCAGCCTAGTACCAGGCCTCACCTTCGGGTGGGGCCTTTAATGCCACACACCACACATAGAGCAGAGTCAGTACCCAGATAGAGGTGAGAGAGCCAAGCATCGTTTGTTTGAGCTAGCTACCCTGTGATCCGTATAGCCTTTTCCTCACTCGGTAATCGGCTACTGAACATCTAAGCAATCGACTCACTGATAGGATGTGCTACCACTAGGCAGTGCCACTCATGCCCATTCCCCAGACGCTTCGCTTATGTGATGGGCTTTATTCATCCTTTCCACCCAAGCCCCTTTGAACATCAACTCATCATACAAAGGAGGCCATCATGGATGCGACCTATGACCTATTCTCTACAACCTCTGATTCTGGTTTTACATCAATCCAACAAACGACCATCCGAGAGGCCATCGGCATCTTGGAGTCTAGGCTGAGAACCACTGAAACCTTCACCAGCCCCTCAGCGGTTAAGCAATTCTGTCAGCTCCACGTTGTCAGAGAATATCAATAGA
>MAAC01009789.1_pt1 | contig 11901 bp, 12 predicted proteins | sample 1115981 | NCBI WGS metagenome assembly MAAC01 (sample SAMN04961126, study PRJNA320927) | seawater metagenome | isolation source: sample BD02T64 sea water enriched with oil for 64 days | place: USA:Gulf of Mexico | collected 2013-07-27 | reverse complement strand
GATGTGGCGATTGTCTTTGGTCGTGAAGACCGAGGGCTGAAAAACGAAGAGCTGCACAAGTGCACCTATCATGTGCACATTCCCGCCAACCCCGATTACAGCTCTCTCAATTTGGCGGCAGCCGTTCAGGTGCTGTGTTACGAGGTGAGGATGGCGGCCCTGGCCGATAGCGAAAAGCCGCGCGATCAGCTGCTTGGCGGTGACTGGGATGTGCCGCCGGCGCGGGTCGAAGAGCTGGAGCTTTACTATGCCCATCTCGAGCAAACCCTGGTCGATTTAGGCTTTCACGATCGCGATAATCCTCGTCAGACCATGCAGCGCTTGCGCCGCCTGTTTGGCCGCATTCGGCTCGACGCCATGGAGCTGTCGATTATGCGCGGTGTGCTGACGGGCATTCAAAATGCGGCCCATCGTTTAAGTGAGCTCAGTAAGAAAGAATGATCGTTGCGTTGCGGCGGGCAAGAGGTCCTTTATCCGACTAAAAGAGTCGGCTATTTACTTGACTAAAAAGCTAGGTTATTCGATAATCTCCGCATTACAAATTGCGACGCAGACTGTGTGGGGCGGGAGAATGAAGCTAACAACGCGAGGGCGTTACGCCGTGACGGCGATGCTTGACCTGGCATTAAATGGCGAGCAGGGACCGATTAGTTTGGCGGCGATATCCCAGCGTCAGGATATATCCCTGTCGTATCTTGAGCAGTTATTTGCCAAGTTGCGCAAGAATGACCTGGTGGCCAGCGTGCGCGGCCCCGGTGGTGGTTATCGCCTGAGTCGTAGTCGCGAGCAGATTAATGTTGCCGATATTATCAGCGCGGTGAATGAGTCGACGGACTCGACCAGTTGTCAGGGTAAAGGCGATTGCCAGAATGGTGAGCCCTGCCTGACTCACCAGTTATGGGATGATTTGAGCCAGCAGATACACACGTTTTTGAGTGGTATTTCCCTCGGCACATTAACCGAGCGGCGTGAAGTGAAATCAGTGAGCGAACGTCAAACGATGCAGTCTGTCGATGATGTCGATGCCAATGTAGAAATGCCAATTAACGCCAATGCGCTTGATCTGTAGATAACCGTTGAAGGTATGACCCTCTGGCAAGATCCAGTGCTGGGATCCAAAAGGGGGCTTGTGGAGTATTAAAAATGAAGTTGCCGATCTATCTCGATTATTCTGCTACAACCCCGGTTGACCCTCGGGTGGCTGCTCGTATGGCCGAATGCATGACCATGGGCGGTGTGTTTGGCAATGCGGCATCCCGCTCCCACTCTTTTGGTTGGCAGGCCGAAGCGGCAATTGAAGATGCGCGTCAGCAGGTTGCTAATTTAATCAATGCCGATCCGCGAGATATTGTCTGGACATCGGGTGCTACGGAGTCCGATAACCTGGCGATTAAAGGTTGCGCGCACTTTAATGAGCGCAAGGGCAAGCACGTTATCACCTCTAAAATTGAGCATAAAGCGGTGCTCGATAGCTGCCGACAGCTGGAGCGGGAAGGTTATGAAATCACCTATCTCGACCCCTGTGCCAGCGGTTTGATCGAGCCCCAGGCGGTTGCCGATGCGATTCGTGATGACACCACGCTCGTGTCGCTGATGCACGTCAACAATGAAATTGGCACCATTACCGATATTGCCGCGATTGGCGAAATTTGCCGCGAGCGCGGTGTTTTCTTTCACGTTGATGCCGCACAAAGTGCCGGCAAAGTGAAAATTGACATGGTCGACATGAAGGTCGATTTAATGTCTTTCTCGGCCCATAAAATTTATGGCCCCAAGGGCATGGGTGCGCTGTATGTGCGCCGCAAGCCCCGGGTGCGCCTCGAGGCGCAAACCCACGGCGGCGGTCATGAGCGCGGTATGCGTTCGGGTACTCTACCGACCCACCAAATCGTCGGCATGGGTGAGGCCTTTCGCATTGCCAGTGAGGAGATGGATACGGAAAACGCACGCATTCTCGCCCTGCGCAATCGTTTGTGGGAGGGCTTTAGAGATATGGAAGAGGCCCACCTCAATGGCACACTTGAGCAGCATGTGGCGGGCAATCTCAATGTCAGCTTCGCCTTTGTCGAGGGCGAGTCGCTGATTATGGCCCTCAAAGATCTGGCGGTTTCGTCGGGTTCGGCCTGTACCTCGGCCAGCCTGGAGCCCTCTTATGTGCTGCGTGCACTGGGTCTTGAAGACGAGTTGGCCCACAGTTCTATTCGCTTTAGCATCGGCCGTTTTACCACGCAGGAAGAAGTCGATTTCACCATTGAAAAAGTACTGACAGCCGTCACCAAGCTGAGAGAGCTGTCACCCTTGTGGGACATGTTCAAAGCCGGCGTTGATTTAAGCACGGTACAATGGGCTGCCCACTAAACGTTTCGATTAAGAAAGTAGTCATTAAGCCTGATTTATTCGGGCTTTAACGGAGGAAATGAATTATGGCCTACAGTGATAAAGTGCTCGATCATTATGACAATCCCCGCAATGTCGGTGTGCTGGACGATAAGGCGCTGAATGTCGGCACCGGCATGGTCGGAGCCCCGGCCTGCGGTGACGTGATGCGCCTGCAGATTCAGATTAACGATGACGGCGTGATCGAAGATGCCAAGTTTAAAACCTACGGTTGCGGTTCGGCGATAGCCTCAAGCTCACTGCTCACCGAGTGGGTGAAGGGCAAGACCCTGGAAGATGCGGCGAAGATTAAAAACTCCGAAATTGCCGAAGAGCTGGCCCTGCCACCGGTGAAAATTCACTGCTCGGTATTGGCCGAAGATGCGATTCAGGCAGCGATTCAGGATATCCGCAAAAAGCGCGGTGAAGACTGAGTCGTTTCGAGAAGAGTTGTCCGGGAGGTAGTAAATGGCTATATCAATGAGTGAAGCTGCGCAGCAGCACGTCGCCAACCACTTGAAAAACCGGGGTAAAGGCCAGGGTATTCGCCTGGGTGTGCGCACCAATGGTTGCTCGGGTATGTCCTATGTGCTGGAATTTGTCGACGAGGCTGACCCCGGTGACGAGGTGTTTCCCGCTGGTGAGGTCGCGCTTTTTGTCGACCCGAAAAGCCTGATTTACCTCGATGGCACCGAGCTGGATTTTGTCAAAGAAGGTCTCAACGAAGGCTTTCAGTTCAACAACCCCAATGTCAAAGACGAGTGCGGTTGTGGCGAGAGCTTTAATATTTAATCGACACCGCTGCAGGCAGTAAACGCGTGAAATTAAGCGACGACTATTTTCAAATCATGCAAGTGCCGCAAGCCTATGACGTCGATGGCGCGACCTTGAGTGAACACTACCTCAAGCTGCAGCGCCAGTTTCACCCCGACCGTTTTGCCGACAAGTCTGCCCAGGAACAACGCCTCGCGGTGCAGCGGGCCTCCGTGGTCAATCAGGCCCACGATACCTTGCGTTCCCCCTTGTTGCGTGCGGCTTATTTGCTCAAGCTGCGCGGGCTGGACAGCTCCGGCGAAAACACCACGATCAGCGATGTGGCTTTTTTAATGGCGCAAATGCACTTGCGCGAACAACTCGGCGCTGTCTCCTCGGCGATTGATCCTTTCGCTGAGCTCGATCTTGTTGCCACTGAAGTCGCGAGCCAGCTGACAACTCTGCAGCAGTTATTTGGCGAGCAATACGGCCAGAAAACTTTCGACATAGCAGCCGAGACACTGATTAAAATGCAGTTTTACAATAAGCTGCAGCTTGAGGTGGATGAGTTGCAAGGCGTTCTGGACGATGCGTGATTTCTACCCGCCCGCTAGAAGATCTCTACAATAGCTAGCTCCTTTATCCCTACGCCTTATTTATAGGTAATCATAGGTAACCCCTTTGGCACTATTGCAAATTTCTGAACCCGGTCAGTCCCCCGAACCCCACCAGCAACGTCGCGGTGTCGGCATCGATTTGGGCACGACCAACACGCTGGTGGCGACGGTGCGCAGTGGCAGTGCGGAAGCGCTGCCCGATTCCCGAGGCTCGGTGCTGCTGCCTTCCGTGGTGTGCTATGGCGAGGAGGGCGTCACTGTCGGTGCCGCTGCCAAAGCGCTGGCCAGTCGTGACCCGAAAAACACCATTGTCTCGGCCAAGCGTTTTATGGGTCGCGGTCGCGAGAGCATCGACGACAGTGTCTATGACTTTGCCGAGGGTGAAGGCATGGTGCGCTTTGCCACGCGTGCCGGCAATATCAGCCCCGTGGAAGCCTCTGCCGAGATACTAAAAATCGTCAATCGTCGCGCCGAACAGGCCCTCGACGGCCCCCTCGATGGTGCGGTATTAACCGTGCCCGCCTATTTTGATGATGCCCAGCGCCAGGCGACAAAAGATGCCGCCATGCTAGCGGGGATTAAAGTCCTGCGCCTGCTCAGCGAACCCACGGCGGCCGCTATTGCCTACGGGCTGGATAAAAACGACTCCGGGCTGATCGCCGTTTACGATCTCGGCGGTGGCACCTTTGATATATCCATTTTGCGCCTCTCGCGGGGGGTGTTTGAAGTGTTGGCCACCGGCGGCGATTCAGCCCTCGGCGGTGATGACTTTGACGGCGCCATCGTTGCCTGGATACAGCAGCAAGCGGGTTTGCCCGATACGCTCAGCGCTTCTCAGCAGCGTAGCTTGCTGGATATTGCCCGCGCTACCAAAGAGAGCCTGTCTCAGAAAGATTCGGTGAGCCTTAGTTTTGAAGGCTGGCAGGGCGATTTCAACAGAGCCCAGCTACACAAGGCGGTCGATGCGCTTATCGATAAAACCCTGCGCGCCTGTAAACGCGCTCTGCGCGATGCCGGTGTCAGCGCCGCTGAGATCGTCGACGTGGTGATGGTGGGGGGCTCCACACGAATGCCGCGGGTGCGTGACAAGGTTGAGCAGCTCTTTGCTCGACCCCCATTGGTAAGTATCAACCCCGATACCGTGGTGGCCGTTGGTGCCGCCCTGCAGGCCGATGTGCTGGTGGGCAATAAGCCCGGCGATGAAATGTTACTGCTCGACGTTATCCCCCTCTCCCTGGGCCTCGAAACCATGGGCGGCCTGGTGGAAAAAGTCATCCATCGCAATACCACCATCCCCGTGGCCAAAGCCCAGGACTTCACCACCTTTAAAGACGGTCAAACGGCGCTCGCCGTGCACATCGTTCAGGGCGAGCGCGAACTGGTCAGTGATTGCCGTTCACTGGCGCGCTTTGAACTCCACGATATCCCGCCGATGGCCGCCGGTGCGGCGAAAATACGCATTACCTTTCAGGTTGATGCCGATGGCCTGCTCAATGTCGCGGCGGAGGAGATCAATAGCGGCGTGCAGGCGCGGATTGAAGTGAAGCCCTCCTATGGCCTGGCCGATGATGAAATTAGCCAGATGCTGCTCGATTCGTTTGCCCACGCCAAAGACGATATGCAAGCCCGTGCCTTGCGCGAGCAGCAGGTGGAAGCCGATCGTTTAATTGAAGATATCAGCGCGGCATTGTCGCAAGATGGCGAGCGTTTGCTGGAGGCGAGCGAGTTGACTTGTCTGAGTCAGGCCGTCGCTGAACTGGGCCAGGTGCGGCAGTCGAGCAGTGACCATCGGGTCTTGCAGCGCCAAATTGAAAGTGTCGCCAAACTGAGTGAAGACTTCGCTGCGCGGCGCATGGATCTGGCGATTAAGGGTGCTCTATCGGGGCATCGTCTGGAAGAATTTGAAGGGGATAAATAACATGGCAAAAATTGTATTTTTACCCCATCCCGCTATTTGTCCCGATGGCGCGGTGATTGAAGCAGAGAGTGGTGAATCGATTTGCTCGGCGGCACTGCGCAATGGCCTTGAAATCGAGCACGCCTGCGAAATGGCAGCGGCCTGTACCACCTGCCACGTCTATGTACGCGAGGGCTTTGAACACCTCGAGCCAGCTGATGATCTGGAAGAAGATCTGCTGGATAAGGCCTGGGGTGTCGATCCCGATTCACGTTTGAGTTGTCAGGTGGCACTGGGTGATGAAGACCTGGTGGTAGAAATTCCGAAATACACACTGAATATGGTGTCGGAGCGACATTAACAATTTGGCGTTATAGCCATAAGGGGAGAGTAGCATGCAGTTAAAGTGGGTAGATGTGCTCGACATTGCCATTGAGCTCAGTGACACCTGGACGGATATTGATCCGGCAACCATCAATTTTGTCGACTTGCGTGCCAAAGTGATGGCCCTGCCGGACTTTGATGATGACCCCGATCGCTGTGGCGAAAAAATACTGGAAGCCATACAAATGGCATGGATGGACGAGCTGGGATAGACTAACCTTGCTGGCAGGACGCCGCACCAACAAATATGGTTTTGTACTTACGGTAGATACCTATGAGTTTTGCGTCGAGCCCCCCAAGTAATAACTATAAATTAGAGCTCTACCAGTCTCTCCTCGAACACTCACCCTTTGGCACACTGGTTTTTGTCTACGGTGTTTGTGTCGAATGTAATCCTCGCGCCGAAAAAATTCTTGCCTGTGAGCGCCGTGCGCTACTGGGTTCCTCTCTGCAGGAAAACCCCCTCGATGAGTCCCTGGCGCTGATTGCCCTTAAACAAGAGGTCAATACCGCTCTGGAAGAGGGTGTTGAGCGCTTTGATTGGCAGCCGGGTCTCGGTCAAAGCGAAGAAAATATTGCCCTGGATATTCGTCTGACCGGCAATGGTGGCAGTGAAATTATTGTCACCCTGCTGGAGCAGCAGCAAGTTGGCGCTCTGCCCGCGGCGGAATCCCCCGACCCCGCTATTGAAGCGCCTGCCACCCATTCCGACGAAGCGATGGCAGTGAATGGTGAGGTGTTGGCCCCCCTCGCCGATGCTAGCCTGACACCAGACCTTCTGGCATTGGGTGCTGTCGAATCAGGCGGTGACGATGCGGATGTCTTTGATGACGCTTCTTCAAATGAACAGCAGCCCTTAGCTGCAGAGCCATTAGCAGAGCAGGAGCCCTCGGCAAAACAGGAGCCTTCAGCGGTACAACAGCCATCAGGGGCACAACGGCCCTCAGTAGAGCAGGATGCCTCCGTTGAACAGGAGGCCCCAGCCTGTGTACAGGGCCAGGCACTAAAATCGGTGATTAAAAAGGCCATTTCCCTGGACGAGCTCGATAGTCGCTCGGCGGTATTGGAAAAACTGGCGGGGCGAGAAATTTATGCGCCCCACCATCCCCTCAACCCCGACCTGGACAGGGATATTTATTTCGATGCCCTGACCCAGCTACCCAATCGGCAGCTGCTGATAGAAAGCCTGCGTGATTGTTTGTCCGATGGTGTCAGTGGCTCGCAACTGTCAGCGTTATTGTTGATCGATCTCGATCAGTTTAAGGATATCAACGATTCCTGGGGTCACGATGTTGGCGACCGGGTACTGTTTAAAGTCGGTCGTGTTATCTCTGCTCTGGTCGATGAGAACATGCTGGTGGCGCGCATCAGCGGTGATGAGTTTGTGCTGTTGGTGAAGCGCATTGGTGATAACGCAGAGCAGGCGATGGCCGATGGGCAGAGTCTGGCTGAAAAATTACAGGCTTCTATTTCACGGCCCATTGCCGATGGCGAGAATGAATTCACCCTTACCGCCAGCGTCGGTATTGCCCTGCTGGATGAGAGTGAGCTTTCACCGGAGCGCGCCTTGCAATACGCCGAAACGGCGATGTATGAGGCCAAGCGCAAGGGTCGCAACGGCATTGCCTTTTACGATCGCAGCATCAGTGAAAAGGCCCAGCACCAGGTGGGCATGAATACCCGCCTACGCAAGGCGGTCGATAACCAGGAGTTTGCCCTCTATGTGCAGCCGAAAATTGCCATAGATGATGGTCGCGTGGTGGGTGGCGAAGCGCTGTTGCGCTGGATTAATTCCGACCGGGTGACCAATATGCCGGCGGAATTTATTCCCCTGCTCGAAGCCTCGGGGCTGATTGTCGATGTTGGCCACTGGGTGATTCGCACCGCGTGCGAATATGTACGCAGTTTCCTCGATGCCGGTCTGTGGGGCGATAGCATGCAAATGAGTATTAATATCAGCCCGCGACAGTTCAACGACCCAGAGCTCTTCGAGGTCATTGAACACAGTCTGCGCAGCTATGAAGTTGACCCCAAGTACCTTAACTTTGAAGTGACTGAAAACCTCATTATTGAAGATATTGATGCCGTCATTAAAAAGATGCTGCAAATCAAAGCTCTGGGCTCGAAATTCTCCATTGATGATTTTGGCATTGGCTATTCATCGATGGTCCACCTCAAGCGTCTGCCCTTTGATCTACTGAAAATTGACCGCGAATTCATTCGCAATATCCACAGCGACCCCGATAGCCGAGGCGTGGTCGAAGCTATTCTCGCCGTATCACGACAATACGGACTGGAGGTGACAGCCGAAGGGGTAGAGGACGTCGACTCCCTCGAAGTGCTCCGCACCGTCGGTTGCGATACCTATCAGGGTGCCTATTTCAGCATGCCCGTCCCCGTTGAGCAGTTTCGCTCACTATTGGCCGCCTGATCCCCATCGTTTTCTTGTAAGCCCGTAGCCGTAAGAGTAAAATGCGACCCCCTTTTATTTCTGCCGCTATGGTGGAAGTTATCTTCTAGAACTAAGAATGGAGTTAAGAATTCATGGCCATTGAGCGCACCCTGTCCATTATCAAACCCGATGCTGTTGCAAAAAACGTGATCGGTGAAATTATCGCTCGCTTTGAAAAGGCAGGTCTCAACGTTGTCGGCGCCAAGTTAATGCAACTGTCTGAAGAAAAGGCCGGTGGTTTTTACGCCGAGCACAAAGAGCGTCCCTTCTTTGCCGACCTGGTGGGCTTTATGACCTCTGGTCCCGTTGTTGTACAGATACTTGAAGGTGAAAATGCCATCGCCACGAACCGCGATCTGATGGGCGCAACCAATCCCGCCGAAGCCGATGCTGGCACTATTCGTGCCGACTTCGCCGAGACTATCGACGCCAATGCGGTACACGGCTCCGACTCTGCCGCTTCTGCAGAAAGAGAAATTGCCTACTTCTTCGCAGCCGAAGAAATCTGCCCCCGTTAATGGCGGCTGCCCACTGTCCTGCATCTTGGTTAATAAGACCAGTGAGCAACGACAACGGATACGGTGAAAAATGATGACGACAAAAAACGGGGTGCCTGAGAATGCTGATTCAAGTGATCAAGCCGCTGTCAGCGTGAGTGTGAGTGTGGAAAAAGTCAATCTTCTCGGCATGAGTGAGCAGAAGCTCACCGCGTTTTTTGAAGCCCACGGTGAGAAGCGCTTTCGCGTCAAACAGGTGATGCAGTGGATGCATCAGCGTGGCGTGATTGATTTTGATGCTATGACGGATCTGTCAAAAGCACTGCGAGCCAAACTATCTACGGTGGCGGAAATCGTACTGCCTGAGTTGGTCAGCGAGCAAACCTCCGCAGACGGCACCCGCAAATGGTTGGTGCGCCTTGTCGGTGGTAGCTGTATAGAAACGGTTTATATTCCCGAAGGCAATCGCGGCACGCTGTGCGTGTCCTCACAAATTGGCTGCTCTCTGGATTGTAGCTTTTGTGCGACCGGTAAACAGGGTTTTAATCGCGACCTCACTACGGCTGAAATCGTCGGTCAATTGTGGGTCGCGGCCAAAGCCATGGACTCCCTCGACCCCACTAAAGATCGAGTTATTAGCAATGTCGTATTGATGGGCATGGGCGAGCCCCTGCTCAATTTTGACAACGTGGTCGACGCCATGAACCTGATGATGCACGACTGTGCCTATGGCCTGTCGAAGCGTCGTGTGACCTTAAGTACGGCCGGTGTGGTGCCGGCGCTTGATAAGCTGGGTGATGTCACCGATGTGTCACTGGCTATCTCACTGCATGCGCCCAATGATGAGCTGCGCAATCAGCTAGTGCCCCTGAATCGCAAATATCCCATTGCAGAGTTATTGCGCTCGGCCCAGGGCTATTTGGAGAAGTTGCCCGATAAGCGTCGCAAAATCACGGTTGAATACACCTTAATGCGCGAGATCAACGACCGTCCCGAGCACGCACGAGAACTGGCGGCGCTGTTGGTCGATACCCCCTGTAAAATCAACCTTATTCCTTTCAACCCCTTTGACCAGTCGGACTATCAGCGGGTGTCGAATAATGCCCTCTATCGCTTCCGCGATATCCTTATTGAAGCGGGTTACACTGTGACGCTGAGAAGCACGCGCGGTGATGATATTGACGCCGCCTGTGGCCAGTTAGCGGGGCAGGTCAATGACAGAACCAAGCGCAGTCAGCGCTATCGACAGCAGCAGGATCAGCGTCTTGACGCGGTGCGGATCATCCCCGCTTGAATCCTTGGCGGTAGCAATCATTAAAAAAACGGAGACGAAATGACAGGGCAGCGACTCAGGGCTTTAAGTTTAGTGATTGTTATGGCGCTGAGTAGTGCTTGCACCGTCACTGAAATGGACTACAGCAAGACCATTGGGTCCAGCTCTGCGAGTGAAAGTTCGGCCAATCAGCACGACAAGAAGCGCGATAAAAACAAGGAGGCGGCTGAAACCTATGTGCAGTTGGGGCTGGGTTATCTGCGCAGGGGTGAGCGACAGCGGGCGCGCACCAATTTACTTAAGGCGCTGGAAAGAGATAAGCGCTCAGGGGATGCGCACAATGCTATGGCCCTGCTCTTACAGGTGGAAGGTGAGAAGGAGCTGGCTGAAGAGCACTTTAAAAAAGCCATTGCCTATGAGCCCGATCTGACTAGTGTGCGTTATAACTATGCCACTTTCCTGTTTCGCCAACAGCGCTATACCGATGCCGAAAAGCAATTTTTAATCGCCGCAGATGATGTTAATTACGCGCGCCGTGGCCAGGTTTTTTACAGCCTGGGTTTCATCGCCAAGCAACTGGGCAAGCCTGAAGAGGCGCAACAAGCCTGGGAAAAGGCTATTAAGTTAAGCCCTCGATTTGCGGCGCCCTTTCTGGAGCTGGCCGACATTTATTTTACCCTGGGTGATTACCCCCGCGCCAAGCGCTACCTTGAGCATTATGAAGACTTGAGTAAGCCCTCGCCCAGAGCCCTCTGGTTGGCGGTTCGTCTCGAGCATGCCTTCGGCAATAAAGACGGTGAGGCGAGCAAGGCCCTGGCCTTAAGAAATCTCTTCCCCTATTCCGAAGAAACCATTGCGTACAAGGCGTGGTTGAAGGGGCGGGAGGAGGGCGTGACGCGTTTATTCCCCACTAGCAACGATACGCTTGAGTACAAAGATTTAATCAAAGTTCAATAATCACGCCCCGTATTAATTAACAGGCTTAAGATGTTTGCAGAAAACCCCATTAAACGCCGTGTCAGTCGCCAGGTGATGGTCGGCGATGTTGCCGTCGGCGGCGATGCGCCGATTGCTATCCAGAGCATGACCAATACGGATACCTGCGATGTTCCGGCCACGGTGGCGCAAATACAGGGTATCGTCGATGCCGGGGCCGATATTGTTCGCGTCTCTGTACCGACAATGGATGCCGCCGATGCCTTCGGTTTAATTCGCCAGCAGGTCAACGTGCCCCTGGTGGCCGACATTCACTTTGATCACAAAATCGCGCTTAAAGTAGCCGACCTTGGGGTCGACTGTTTGCGTATTAACCCGGGTAATATCGGTCGCGATGACAGAGTGCGGGCCGTGGTCGAAAAGGCGCGAGATTTAAATATTCCGATTCGCATTGGTGTTAATGCCGGGTCTCTGGGCAAGGACTTAGAACGCAAGTACGGTGAGCCCACACCGCAAGCCATGGTCGAGTCTGCCCTGCGCCATATCGATATTCTCGATAAAATGAATTTCGATAACTTTAAATTAAGCCTTAAAGCCTCGGATATCTTTATGACCCTGGCGGCCTATCGTTTAATTGCCGATCAAACCGACTGCCCCCTGCATTTGGGGATTACCGAAGCCGGTGGTTTGCGTGCCGGCACGGTGAAATCAGCCGT
>MAAC01020153.1_pt1 | contig 11902 bp, 12 predicted proteins | sample 1115981 | NCBI WGS metagenome assembly MAAC01 (sample SAMN04961126, study PRJNA320927) | seawater metagenome | isolation source: sample BD02T64 sea water enriched with oil for 64 days | place: USA:Gulf of Mexico | collected 2013-07-27 | reverse complement strand
AAAACGTCCAGTTGGTTAAGCTTTTTGGCTGAACCCCTTGGAACTGGAGCGCATTGTATAGATTTCTTTGGGTGGGTCAACCCTTATTTTCAATCTTTTATTTGAACGCTTAGATAACCTTCAATACGTTCAAAAATGATGCGTCTAGATAATATGAATCGCTAAATTGCATGTTTTTTACACTTTTTTACACTTATGGTTGCACAATAATAAAAGCTGGGTAACATAGAATTGTTTTACTTATACTGTTTGATTTGCATTTTTGTGTTTATATTTTTTATGTTTATATAATGGTGATATCAGTTTAAGTAAGGCTAAATTCTCTATTAAAATAATAATTAGGTATTCATTATGAAGTCTCCGCAACTATCGACGGTAATCATAGCTATTGTTTTTGCTATTATTACTTATTTTATAACTAGTGCTATTTCAGCAGTTCCTGCAATTGCCGCTGCATGTGTTTTTGTCAGTGCTTTTTTAGCACCACTTATAGTAAGTCCTACTAGCTCTGTTTCAACAACTACAACTACATCAACCACGGCCAGTACAGATGATTTAAAAACTTTATATGTTGGCAACTTACCCTATCGCGCAAACGAAACTGCAGTTAAAGAACTATTTACTCTTTATGGTGATGTTCAATCTGTACGTTTAATGAAAGATAAGCACACAGGCAAGCGCCGTGGCTTTGGTTTTGTTGAGATGGCTGCTAATGATATTGATAAAGCCATATCAGCATTAAATGATACTGAATTCCAGCAACGGACATTAAAAGTTAGAGAAGCAAAAGAGCGTCCTGAAAGAATAGACAACGAAAATAGTTAAGCTACTTCTCTAAAAATATACAAACCTACTAATATAGTCATTTATTAGTAGGTTTTTTTATGCCTATTTAGTTATTCTTTTTAAATAAACCTAGACAATAATCAAAGCGAGAGTAAAATTCGCGCTCTTAATTTCTTTAGGCTCTTCCTACTACAAACAAGGCTTACTAATGTTTAGTCATATTCATCCCGATAACTATGCCCAACAATTATCGATAAAACAAAACGATATGACAGAATTATTTTCTTGTTTTGCCATGCCAGAAGCTGAGATTTTTCCATCGGCTAAACTAAATTATCGTTTAAGGGCTGAATTCAGAGTATGGCATCAAGAAGATGATCTTTATTACATCATGTTTAACAGTGCCACTAAGGAAAAATTTCGCGTTGATGATTTTCCCGTTGCTAGCAAGTTAATTAACCTAGCAATGAAAGCGCTGTTGGTTGCCATTAAAGATAAGCCGACACTGCGCTATAAACTCTTTCAAGTTGATTTTCTTTCAACCTTAAGTGGTGAGTTATTAATTAGTTTGCTCTACCACAAGCCATTAGAGCCAAGTTGGGAAGATGCGGCGCTATTACTAAAAGAACAGCTTAGCGTTATCGCCCCTGTAGATATTATTGGCCGCGCAAAAAAACAAAAAATTATTATCAATAAAGATTTTGTCATGGAGTCATTGCAAGTAGGTGATAAAAAGTTTGTTTATCAACAAGTCGAAAATAGCTTTACCCAACCTAATGGTGGCGTTAATGAACAAATGCTACTTTGGGCGCAGCAAGCCACGGTTAATGCCAAAGGGGATTTAATTGAGCTTTATTGTGGTAACGGTAATTTTAGCATTGCTCTAGCGGAAAATTTTGATCGTGTTTTAGCTACTGAAATTTCAAAAACGTCAGTAAAATCGGCACAAGTTAATATAAAAGCCAATAACATTGATAATATCGATATTGTTCGAATGTCTAGTGAAGAGTTCAGCCAAGCGATGAATGGCGAACGACAGTTTCGTCGTTTAGAAGGCTTCGATTTATCCACTTATAACTACGATACGGTCTTGGTAGATCCACCTCGGGCAGGATTAGACAAAGAGAGTGTTGAGCTAGTTAGTCGTTTCAATAAAATCATTTATATTTCTTGCAACCCTAACACCTTAAAAGAAAACTTAGCACAGTTAAGTAAAACTCATCTAGTAGAAAAATTTGCCTTGTTTGATCAATTTCCATATACAGATCATATTGAAACAGGCGTAGTGTTAACGCGTAAGTAATCGCGGCTTATTTGGTTCTAGATTGAAGGCAACAAAAAAGTTAGGAATTTAGACCCTTTTATGTGGTTTGGATATAACTATTTTTTTCTAATGGCTTTTCGTCTATCGCTTAACTCAGCAGCACCACGGGCAATAAAGCGCAATTGTTGAATAGTTTGTTTTGACAGCTGCTCTCGCTCATATTTGTCGTCAATATCTAAAGCGTCTGAACCCGCGCTAAAGACAATAGTGACGGCAGCATTAGCTTGCATGTAGGCAACTTCAGCATCTAAATTTTTGGCTTGTTGTAAATAGTCACAAAGCTCCATGGTGAAATAACGAATTTCTCGTATTACCGCCGCTCTAAACGCCGCCGATGTACCTGATCGTTCACGAAGCAATAAACGAAAAACATTGCCGTTACTCTCAATAAGCTCCATAAAGGTTTCAACCGATATTTGTATCACTGAGCCACCTTTGGCAATACGCTGACGGGCTTGGCGCATTAATTGCCTCAGGGTTAAACCCGCTTCATCAACCAAAGTTAGGCCCAGCTCATCCATATCGGTAAAGTGTCGATAAAAAGAGGTGGGCGCAAGTCCCGCTTCTTTCGCTACTTCTCGAAGACTCAAGCTTGAAAAACTACGCTCTGCACTTAACTGACTTAATGCGGCATCTACTAAAAGTCGACGGGTTTTTTCTTTTTGCTGCGCTCGAACACCGCTCATGAATATGACTCTCTTATAAAAAACTAAATACTACCTTGCATATCATACTGTAATCTATGCTCAATGTCAGTTTGCCTAAGTTGGATTAGATATTTGCTAAATACACTTGACTGGTAAGACGATCTAGCTAAACTATAACGATAGTGTACACGTGTAAGCTAAGATTTATCCATTAACTTAACTTTTTGATTTAACCCTGAGATCTAAAATGAAAAAACCCGCTATTATATGGCTCAATGTCATGATATTTACAGTAACTTTTTTAGTGGCTGCTATCGCTGTTCCTTATCGCGCTATTACTGTCGGTTTTGACAATAGTGAAATTTTATTTGCCCTGTGCTGTTTTATTTATTGCGGTATGTCAATTACTGCTGGTTATCATCGTTTATGGTCTCATAAAACTTATCAAGCCCATTGGAGTTTGCGGTTTATTTTTGCACTAGGTGGCGCCTTTGCATTACAAAATAGTATCTTACATTGGTCATCTGATCATCGTGTCCATCACAAACATGTCGATAACAATGATATCGACCCATATTCTGCCAAGATGGGATTTTGGTATTCTCATATAGGTTGGATGTGCCGTGAGTATCAAGCCAACCGCTATCATGACTACAAAAATGTTAGAGATTTACAAAAAGATTCAATCGTAATGTGGCAGCATAAACATTACTTATTGTTAACTATTACTATGAATTTTGGTGTTCCTATTGCTTTTGGCTTATGGCATGGCAATCTAATTAATAGCTTATTACTGGTCGGTTTTTTACGTTTAGTCCTTAGTCACCACACCACTTTTTTCATCAATTCATTAGCCCATGTTTGGGGTAAGCAAACCTACACGGATAAAAATACCGCCCGAGACAATGGCATTTTAGCGTTCCTGACCTTTGGCGAGGGTTATCACAATTACCATCACATTTTTGAAAATGATTACCGTAATGGTATTCGCTGGTGGCAATTTGACCCAACAAAATGGTTGATTAAAAGTTGCCAATGGTTGGGATTAACATCCAAGCTACGTACCAGTCCAGAGGATAAAATTGAAAAAATGCGTCTTGCCATGACACTAAAGCGCAGTAAAGATAAGTTGATTGCTCTTCCTGATGCAGAACAAGCCTTGCAACAGCTACAACAAGAGTATGATTTACTTATTAGTAAATTGAATGCTTATTATCAAGTACGTAAAACTTTATTATTGGAAAAACATGAGCAAGTAATGGCTGATGTAGAAAAATCTGAATTGATGAAGCAGTATCAGGAATTAAAAACAAGACTGAATGAGCAACGTAAAAGCTGGCAACTTTTAACAGCAAAACTTGCCTAAAAATCAAGGTAATAAAGTAAAGTTATATTACCATTTCCCTCAAATCCTGCTAATATTTTTCCATTAACAGGTATTTGAGGACATCCTTTTGAACAAATCTAAAAAACAAACGACGAATAAAGCATTCGATTTTGATGTCATCATAATCGGCACAGGTCCTGGCGGTGAAGGTGCATCGATGGAGCTGGCTAAAAAAGATCAGAAAGTTGCCATCATTGAACGCTATAAAGATGTTGGCGGTGGTTGTACTCATTGGGGCACTATACCTTCCAAAGCCTTACGCCAAAGTGTTAGTCGTTTAATCGATTATAATTCAAATCCATTATTTCGAGGCCATGATAAAGCAAAACATTTAACTTTTGCCGACATTTTAAACCATGCTGAAACCGTTATTCGCAAACAAGTTCGTTTACGCAGTGGTTTTTATGATCGTAACCGTGTTGAGCTAATTACTGGCGAAGCATCTTTCATTGATGCAAACACCATTCAAATTGTTAAAAATGATGACTCAATAGAAAAAATTACCGCAAAGAAAATTGTCATTGCCACAGGATCACACCCTTATCGTCCAGATGACATCGACTTTAATCATCCCCGCGTTTATGACTCTGATACTATTTTATCCCTCAAACACGAACCACGCTCTATTATTATCTATGGTGCGGGAGTTATTGGTAGTGAATATGCGTCAATCTTTCGTGGCTTAGGTGTTAAAGTCGATTTAATTAATACTCGAGATCGTCTGCTCTCATTTTTAGATGACGAAATTTCTGACTCGCTAAGTTATCATTTATGGAACAGCGGTGTTGTTATCAGACATGGCGAACAAATTGAACGTATTGAAGCCAGCGAGCAAGCAGTAGTGGTTCATTTAGAGTCAGGAAAAAAAATGCGTGCCGACTGTTTATTATTTGCCAATGGCCGCACTGGTAATACCGCAGATCTAAATTTAACTAATGCTGGCTTAAAAAGCGATGGCCGTGGACAACTCAAGATTAATAATCAATACCAAACCGATGTTGATAATATTTATGCCGTTGGTGATGTTATTGGTTATCCAAGCTTAGCCAGCGCAGCTTATGATCAAGGTCGCCTTGCTGCGTACGCCATGATGGATAGAGAAAGTAGTGCAAAATTAATCGCTGATATTCCCACTGGCATCTACACTATTCCTGAAATCAGCTCGGTCGGTAAAACTGAACAGGAATTAACTGAGGCTAAAATACCTTATGAAGTGGGTCGAGCACAGTTTAAACATTTGGCCAGAGCACAAATTGCTAACAGTTTAGTTGGCTCATTAAAAATTTTGTTTCATCGAGAAAGCAAAGAAATTTTAGGTATTCACTGTTTTGGTGAAAATGCCGCGGAGATTATTCACATTGGCCAAGCTATCATGCAGCAAACAAATGGCGGCAATACCATTGAATATTTTATCAATACTACTTTTAACTACCCAACCATGGCCGAAGCATTCAGAGTGGCGGCATTAAATGGATTAAATAGATTGTTTTAGTTAAACCTCGGTACGGGTAGTCATTAACTACCCACAATCATAGGCCGATACATTTCGAGTAGTAGCATTAAATGGATTGGCTATGTTCCCGCTAATTGTTGTTAAAAACTCAAGCGTTTGTTTAAGTTTTGCAGATGTGATAAAAGCAAGCTTCACAAGCATGGATGCTTGTGTAGAGCCCCATGGAAGGGTTTACGCGTCTTGCTTGTTCGCGCAGCAACACTTAAAGCCAACAGAGCTAATGGATTAAATAGATTGTTTTAGTTAAACCTCGGTACGGGTAGTCATTAACTACCCACAATCATAGGCCGATACATTTCGCGTGGCGGCATTAAACGGGCTAAATAGGTTATTTTGATGATAAAAAAAATTATTTGGTTGCTGTTAGCAACGATATTCACTAGCAATACTTTTGCTGCCAACAATTATAGTATTTATTTGGTTAGGCATGCTGAAAAGCAAAAGGAAGGTGAAAATCCTGGCTTAACACCTTGTGGGCAAGCCAGAGCAAAACAATTAGCCCGCTTACTGTCACAAGCTAACATTAGCCAAATTTATAGTACTAAATATCAGCGAACCAGACAGACGGCAAACCCGTTAGCGACAAATCAGCATATTGCCGTACAAAACTATAACCCTAAACATTTAGAGCAACTATCCATTTTGTTGCAACAAAGGAAAGAAAATAGTTTAGTGGTTGGTCACAGTAATACCACCCCACAACTTGCTGAGCTTTTATCAACACAAAAAATGGCACCGCTAACGGAATCGGACTACCAACAGTTATACCAAATACAGTTTATTGGCGAAGCAAAAATGGTTACGCTGTTTAAGCAACCGTTAACTTGCCATTAATTTTTCATTAGCTGTTTTCAACTAAGCCAAGCCTTTAATATGAATTAGGGGCTTGTTTCTTTCCCAATTGAATTAATTGTACATTAGTTAACTTATACAGTGTCCCCCATTGCTTCGTGGTAGCCATCCCTTCGACTTTTTGACCTTTTATCTTTAGCACGGTATCTACAACTTTATATTCTTTTGCCAAATTCATGGGCAAAAGTTTGCGGCCATTTTCAGTTACTAAACCGTAAAAACCACCTTCAAAATCTAGGTAGATCACTTTTACCTGTAACCACGCTTGGCTTGGTTTTTCCATAGTAGCCTGCTCCTGTTGAGCGCATGAACTATTCATTAATAACAAACAAGAGAACATTGCGATAAATACTTTTTTGAAGATAGTGTTAAACATAAAATTATTACCAAGTTGTTGAAACCATCATATTCGTTTTTAGGCGCCACGATATATCATACCAATGACACTAACTAAGTGATGCAAATGCGATCACTTACCCTATAAACAAAAAGGTCATGATAAATTAATATCACGACCTTAGTAACAGTGCAAATTTGATCACGCTAATAATTAATTTTTCATGTAATTATCAGGTAGAGGTAAAGCTGCAACACCCGAGTCAACCGCAGCTTGTGCAACCGCTTTTGCGACTACTGCGCACAAACGAGAGTCCATTGGTTTAGGGATAATATAATTCTTGCCAAAAGTTAGGCTATCTACGCCACTTGCTGCTAATACTTCACTAGGCACTTCTTCTTTTGCCAGTGCTCTAATGGCGTGTACCGCGGCCACTTTCATTTCGTCATTAATGGTACGTGCTCGAACATCTAAAGCGCCGCGGAAAATGAACGGGAAGCATAATACATTGTTAACTTGATTTGGATAATCACTACGGCCTGTAGCAATAATCAAATCATCCCGTGCTGCTAACGCATCTTCTGGCTTAATCTCAGGGTCAGGGTTAGAGCACGCAAAAATAATAGGGTTATCTGCCATCAATTTAACTTGCTCTACCGACAATAAATCAGGACCTGATACACCAACAAACACATCAGCACCTGCAATAGCATCATCTAATGTACGTTTATCAGTATTATTAGCAAATAATTTTTTGTACTCGTTTAAATCGTCACGGCGAGTATGTACTATGCCCTTAGTATCAAGCATGTAGATCTTTTCTCGTTGTGCGCCACATTTAATTAACAATTCCATACAAGCAATCGCGGCAGCACCAGCACCTAAACAAACAATATTAGCTTTGCCAATATCCTTACCTTGAATATCTAAAGCATTCATCATGCCTGCCGCAGTAACAATAGCAGTACCATGTTGATCATCATGAAAGACTGGAATTTTACAACGTTCAATTAACGCTTTTTCTATGGCGAAACACTCAGGCGCTTTAATATCTTCAAGGTTAATACCACCAAAACTATCAGCAATATTTGCCACCGTATTAACAAACTCTTCAATAGTTTTGTGCTTAACTTCTATATCAAATGAATCGATATTGGCAAAGCGCTTAAACAATAACGATTTACCTTCCATTACAGGTTTTGATGCCATCGGCCCTAAGTTGCCAAGACCTAAAATTGCCGTACCATTGGTAATAACAGCAACGGTATTACCTTTCGCGGTATATTTGTAAACATCATCTGGATTTGCTGCAATTTCTCTAACAGGCTCTGCAACACCAGGACTATAGGCAAGTGATAAATCTTCACTCGTTTCTGCTGCGGTTGTTAAAGCTACACTTATTTTACCTGGCGTAGGTTGGGCGTGGTAATCAAGTGCTTGTTGGCGAAAATCTGTCATTGTTGTTCCCTAATGCGTTAATATTTAAAATTCTAATTTTGTGGTATTTCTCAGCCACTTTTTTATTATTATTTTTATTCTTTATAGTGTATTGCATTGCTGATTAGCATTTCAAGCCAATTTAACTATATAAAAGCGCTGTAAGCTATATTAAACATAAACTTTTACCTCAGTTAAATCATATTATTTCGCTAAATATTCAATATTAGAGCCAAGTATTATTGATAAAATAGTAGTAAGCTCTGCTAATCAGCCTATAGAGCAAGTTATCACAATTAACCAGAAAATCTCGCATTATTAGTACAAATGTCTGCCAAGTTGTCTCATTTAATTTAGCACAACACATAAAAAAGGCCACTTACTATGTAGTAGCCTTTAAGTTTATCTTTTGCACTAATCTTATCATGATGCCATTTGAAATTGATCGGATTGCTCAACAATAAATTTTTCATTAAATTTTGCCGACAGTACACCTTTTCTTCGTGCCAGCGCTACTTGTAATTTTTTTGCCGCACTAGCAATAGCAGCATACAATTTTTTGTCTGAGGCCTTTACCGTAATATTTGCCCCTTCATAATTAGTGGTAATTTCCACTTTTTGCTGATGCGGCTCAACCGTAATGGTGGAATTTAGTGCCATTATACTTGGGTAACGTTTAGCTACTTTTGCAAACTTGTTTTCAATTGACTGCTTAATACCTTCAGTAATTTCAACATGGTGACCGGAAATAAGTATTTTCATAATGAACCTCTATTGTTACTTGAAACGTTTGTTGTCTTCCCCTTTATATTGTTATTTTAAGCACCAACTAACAAGATGATATTTGCAAAGCTTTGCAATCAAATGTAATTGGCCGTTTCAAAATATGTCTGTGGTAGTTTTAATGCCATAAAAAGACAAAAACCAACCCGAGGGTTGGTTTTTCAATAGAAACAATACCGTTTAACTAAACGAAAGGGTTCATTTTAATAATAGTTTCATTTCGATCTGGACCTGTTGAAATAATATCAACAGGTACACCTGTTATTTCTTCTATACGCTTAATGTATGCAAGAGCGTTAGCAGGTAGAGACTCGACTGAAGTTGCACCAACCGTGCTTTCACTCCAACCTGGTACAGTTTCATACACTGGAGTAATCTTTTCATAACCTTCTGCGGCTGTTGGCGGCACAGTAATGATATCACCCGATTCAGTTTTATAACCGGTACAAATTTTCAATATCTCTAAACCGTCAAGTACATCAAGTTTAGTTAAGCAAAAGCCTGTGACACTATTCACTTGAATAGCACGGTGCATGGCAACCGCATCAAACCAACCACAACGACGTTCACGACCTGTAGTAGCGCCAAATTCATGGCCCACTGTACCTAAGTGATTACCCACTTCATCATCTAATTCTGTCGGGAATGGACCAGAGCCAACGCGAGTTGTGTAAGCTTTAGTAATACCTAAGATATAGTCAAGATGACAAGGGCCAACACCACAACCTGTTGCAACACCACCGGCAGTAGTATTTGACGATGTTACATAAGGATAAGTACCATGGTCAATATCAAGTAAGGTGCCTTGTGCGCCTTCAAACATGATTGAATCACCATTTTTGCGGGCCTGATCTAAGATCTCTGCAATATCAGCCGTCATATTTTTGATAATGTCAGCAACAGCTAATGCATCAGCAAGCACTTCTTCATAATTTACTGGTTCAACTTTATAATAGTTAACCAAAGAGAAATTATGATATTCAACAATTTCTTTTAATTTTGCCGCAAATGACTCTGCACAGAAAAGATCACCTACACGTAAACCGCGACGAGCAACTTTATCTTCATAAGCAGGACCAATGCCGCGACCAGTAGTACCAATAGCTTTCGCGCCACGAGCAATCTCACGGGCGGCATCTAAGGCATTATGATAAGGAAGAATTAACGGACATGCATCACTAATAAGTAGGCGTTCACGAACTGGAATACCTTTAGCTTCAAGCATTTTGATTTCTGTCATTAAGGCTTTAGGGCATAACACTACGCCATTGCCAATTAGACATTTTACATTGTCACGTAACACACCTGATGGAATTAAGTGAAGTACGGTTTTTTCACCGTCAATCACTAAAGTGTGGCCTGCATTGTGTCCGCCTTGATAGCGAACGACATATTTTGCTTTGTCGGTTAGTAAGTCAACGATCTTACCTTTACCTTCGTCACCCCATTGGGTTCCTAGAACAACTACGTTTTTGCCCATGTCTACTGTTTCGTAAAAAAATCAGGCGAGGATTCTACCAAAAATACAAAACTAGTCCAAGTAATAAATGGTGTTTTTTTATGCTAAGACATGCAAACTTTAACTATGCTGCACAAATTGACTAAATAACAAACTATTGACTATGCCTATTTTCAAGAATTTATTTCAGTATTAACAAAGCAATACCTAACAACAACATAATCATACCCATAGTGCGTAAATTGCCTGCGGGTTCTTTAGCGACACGCAATAAATAATTGCGCCATCGGTTGGGAAATAACGCAGGACCAATACCTTCAATGATGAGCACGATGCCAAGGGCAGCCAATATTGTTTCTGTCATACGCAAGTTTCCTCGATTTGGTTATCTTAGACATAGAAAAGCCAGCATAATGCTGGCTTTGCTTTGATAAAATAACGCTGTAACTATTTCTTACCTTTACTACCGTCTTTTAAGTAGTGGAAGAAATCACTATCAGGCTTAATCACCATTATATCGTTTTTGCTATTAAAGCTTTTTTCATACGCTTCAAGGCTACGATAGAAACTGTAAAATTCTGCATCTTTTTCATAAGTACTGGCATAAATTTTAGCAGCGGCAGCATCACCTTCACCCCGTACGGTATGAGCATTTTTTTGCGCTTCAGCTAACATAATAGTAACTTTAGCATCAATAGTCGCTCGAATAATTTCAGCTTGCTCTTGACCTTGTGATCTATGCTCTTTTGCAACTGCGGTACGCTCTGCACGCATACGATCATAAATAGAGTTACTGACTTCAGTAGGTAAGTTAATGGCTTTAATTCGCACATCAACCACTTCAATACCTAAATCTACACGGCTACTAGAAGCACTTTGCAGCGCTTTTTGCATAATGGCATTTCGATCCCCTGAAACAATCTCTTTAATGGTACGGTTACCAAACTCAGTTCGTAAACCATTATTAACTTTTTGTTTTAATAACGCACGAGCATTATCCACAGAGCCTGAAGTACGTAGATAGTAGGTAGAAAAATCAATAATGCGCCACTTAACAAAAGAATCGACCATTAAATCTTTTTTCTCAGAGGTTACAAAACGATCCGGTGCTTCATCCAATGTTTGAATACGGGCATCAAGTTTACGTACCGATTCAATGAAAGGTATTTTAAAATGCAAACCTGGCTCAAACACTATCATTTGATCGGTGGCTGAATCACGCTTTATTTTTGAAAATTGAAAGACAATACCACGTTGGCCTTCATAGATTACAAAAACAGAAGAAACAACCAAGACAAATAATAACGCTATAATAGCAATGAAAAAATTCTTCATGACTTAGTTTCTCCCATTGTTGAATCTGTCATTACGACCAGA
>MAAC01010262.1_pt1 | contig 11907 bp, 7 predicted proteins | sample 1115981 | NCBI WGS metagenome assembly MAAC01 (sample SAMN04961126, study PRJNA320927) | seawater metagenome | isolation source: sample BD02T64 sea water enriched with oil for 64 days | place: USA:Gulf of Mexico | collected 2013-07-27 | reverse complement strand
ACTCGGATCGATTCACAGGTGGCACTCTATGAATCACTCAAAGCGTCATTAGGGTACAGACCTAGCCTGAGTGCTTTTTATCATGCGGGTGGCAGTGTAGAGACTCTTCGAAGAGAGCACGGTAGTTGGTTCCAGTTTGTGTCAATACAAAGTGACCTTTCTACTATTGCGTTGGATTTTATAAACGCTCATCAAGACTTCTTGCTAGAGGTTGAAGTGACTCAACTCACTAAGTCATTTAAGCTGATTCTTCTCGAATCTCTATTAGAGAATGATGGATTTAAGTCGCCAGTGAATACTTTAGTGATAGCCCGAAATAGCTTTGAAATATTTAAGCGTCGCTCGCGTTTAATCGGGGATTTACCAGAGAAGTATAAAAGCTTAAAAACGCTAGATACTAATCAATTAAAAGCTTGGCATACATACTGGCTCAATAATCCTATTAATGCCTGGATTGGTGGCAATAAAGCGCCTGATGAACCCTATTTTTCAATGGAGGATGCTACGCTTAAATACTCCGCTAATATCAGTGCAGATCAACTAGATGTATTTAATGTGATGGTGCAGGAGCTGGTTAACTATCGATTCTCTCAATACGAACAGCGCCTATCCAATAAGGTCAGTGAAATCGACCTAAGCATAACGAATCTATGGCCGGATGCCGTTAACTCGATTCCTTATTTTAGTGATTTACAAATTGCTTGTGGTCACTTTAAAACCAGTAGCCACGAGAGCGAAGAAATCGAACAAATTACTCTGCCAGAAAAATACGGCATCTTAGACCCCGCGAAACATTTTATTGCTCGCGCAACGGGTAACTCTATGGATGGTGGAAAGCATCCCATTCTAGATGGGGATCATTTATTACTTGAACACATAACACCTAATAGTGCCGGCAGCATTAGTAATCAAATAGTTGTTATAGAGCAACAAAATACCAGCGGTGATGATCAATACCTATTGCGGTCAGTTAACAAAATTAGCGACGGGCAATACGAGCTAGTCGCGCAAAATAGTGATTTCGAGCCTATGCTGGCCACAGAAGATATGGCCACCTTGGCGCGATTGAAAGATGTGATCGATCCCATGGACTTGTACCTACATAGATCGTTTATGCGTGCTGATATACCCGCTTTATTTGGCTTAGAATTTAATAAAGGGGCTTGGGAAGCGGGACATGTATGCCCTAAAAATCATGATGATCAGATTTTGTTGGTAACCTTGAATAAGCAAGGTAAGAACGCTGATCACCAATATCATGACTATTTTGAAAATACTGAAACCTTCCACTGGCAAAGCCAAAATATGACGGCTCCCTCTGGTGGAAGAGGCCAAAGATTAATTAACCATCAAACTAATGGCAGTAAGTTACACCTGTTTGTTCGTAAAAATAAATTAGAAGCTAAAAAGGGCGCACCATTTTATTACTGCGGCACTGTGAATTATAAGTCGCATGAAGGTGAAAAGCCTATGAGCGTAATGACGACACTCGATTATGCACTTTCGGACTATTTGAAATTGCAATTTGTAGATTCAAAATTATAAAAAAAATGCCCCAAAATCTTTCAGTAGGAAACTTGCATTTAAGTCCAGTTTTCACTCCGGCTTAAAGACCGCTAAATACGCGAAAAGTATGCATCTCGAGCTTATCGCTGAAACTCGGGGACACTTACTTTTCCCTAAGGACCTGACCAGATCTCCAGAGTTACTCCAGATTTTTAATAGAGGCCTAGCTAAGTTTAAAAGGAGCAAACTGTACACTACCCTAGTTCAAGATTTACTTTCAGGCGCATACAATAAATAGTTTTCCAGTTACAAAACAAACACATGAAGTTATATATTTAGCAGGCAAGCACCTGTTTCTAGACACTTAGAGTTGCGATAATATTCCTCTAGGATTTACAACAGCAGATAGAACAGGATGAACTTTAATATCAAAAGTTATACCTTGACCGACAATACTTTTCACAAATACGTTTAACTTCCCTGTTGATGTCATGTACGACACAAGGCCATTTATTACTGCCGGTTCGGGCACCCTTGTAAAGACAAATGCGAAAGAGTCTATCCTTCCTTTCTTTGCAGAATGTACTTCGTCACAAAGTAACTAGCCGGTTTTACAGTTTGCATCCCAAAATCTATTGCCCCCTATTTGACTAACATTTTCCTTTTGATTCCAAGGGCCACTACTCCAGGCTTGCCCTATTCGACATCGCCATCACTTCAACGTACTGGTTAGATATTACGACCAGTCCCCAAATTAAAATCGATATACAGCCCAGGCTTAATTACATCAAAATAGATAGTGGCCCATGCCTACACTTTGGGGCTCCCCAAAAGAGTTCTTCAGATACATGGCCGGATTTAAGTTCGTTGAAAAGTACAAAAATACAATTAGAGGATGAATTAATGAACCAGACTACTATCGGCGTAATCGGGGCTGGCCAAATGGGTCAAGGCATAGCTCAAGCCTTTGCTACAGCAGGATTTCAGGTGATTTTGAATGATATAGATAGGAAAGCTATTGATAATGGATTGCAAAATATCCTAAAAAGCCTGACTCAACTTCGTGCAAAAGACATTTTGAGCGAGCCGTGCGACGTAATCCTGGCTCGTATCAAGCCCCACACAAAACTGGCCTCACTGGTAGAAACCCAATTAGTGGTAGAAGCTGTCAGCGAAAATGAATCGCTAAAAACCAAGCTATTTACCGAATTAGATCAGCTTTGCCCAGAACAAACCATCCTGGCCAGTAATACCTCATCAATATCCATAACCCGCTTAGCTGCAGCAACATCTCGTCCTGACCGTGTTGTCGGAATGCACTTTATGAATCCTGTAGCATTAATGAAGTTAGTGGAAATCATCCGAGGTCTGCAGACCTCTAATCAAACCTACCAAACTATCGTTGGGCTGGTTAAGCAGTTGGATAAATCTACTGTAACTTCTAATGACCGCCCCGGTTTTATCGTCAATCGCATTCTGCTTCCAACAATTAATGAGGCTATATTTGCTCTCAGTGAGGGAGTAGCCAGTGCTGAAGAGATTGATACCGCCATGAAGTTAGGTGCCAATCATTCCTTAGGCCCCCTCGCTTTGGCCGATTTAATCGGCCTGGATACTTGCCTTAATATAATGGAAGTATTATTAAAAGGCTTCAACGATCCCAAGTATCGCCCCTGCCCTATGCTAATACAATTAGTAGATGCGGGTTATCTTGGTCGTAAAACTGGTCGCGGCTTTTTTGATTATTGCTAAGAAGTGAGTAGTGCCTATATGCACATAGAATTACCAAACTATAACTGTGAAACTGGTAATATCCGCAAGGGCACAACAAGACGAAATCAAAGCTGACACTCATATCTGTATGGGAAATATCAACTAGCCCATGGTTCGATGCCATTAGCCTTAGAAAGGAATTATACTATGCTAGAGGTGCTTGATTATCCAAACTGCAAACTTTCAAACTTACGCATATATTAGGTATATATATGAGCAGAAAACTACCACCACTGAAGTCGCTTCATGTGTTTGAATCGGTTGCCCGACACCTAAGCTTTCGGCGCGCTGCAGATGAGTTGCATGTAACTCATTCCGCAGTTAGCCATCAAATCAAACTTTTAGAGGAGGAGCTAACTGTTGTATTGTTCAATCGGAACGGACGGAGTATCTCTCTAACAAAAGACGGTATCTATCTCTATCCAGTAGTTCGAGAAAGCCTCTATAGCCTGGAAGAAGCAACGCAACACTTACGCTCTTCCAATAAACACAAAACCCTGACTATTCAGACTTATGTAACCTTCGGTTCAACTTGGTTCATTCCACGTCTAGGCGACTTCCAAAAGAGAAATCCGAATATTAGACTTCGTAATACCATCTCCTTCGTAGATGTCGACTTTGATAAGGATGATGCAGATATAGGCATTATTATGGGAGATAAAAAATGGTCTCACTGGAACTACGACTATTTGTTCAATCTGGAAATCTTTCCGATCTGTTCTCCTTCCCTGCTTAAGTCAGGGCGACTGAATAAGCCAGAAGACCTGAAGAACTTTCCCTTAATACAGATTGATCAGGCTATGGATGACTGGCCCCTTTGGTTGCGAGCTGCCGGAGTCGACCCGATGATTTGTAAGAGTGGGCCTATTGTGGACAATTATCTACAGGCAATTGAGAGAGTATATGACGGAGAAGCCTTGGTGATGGGTAGAGTACCCTTTGTCGCAAGAGACCTTCGTGAAGGTCGATTGGTACGCCCTTTCACATTATCCATACCTGAGTCAGGGGCTTGGTACATGGTTACCCCCAAAGAAAATCGCGCCTGTAAGGAAACAGCCCTGTTTCGAAAATGGTTACTAGAGCAGATCGGTCAGGATGAAAACATACGAATCACATAATCTATTCCTTACAATAAAGCCTGCTCTAGACGCGGGTAGACACACAACCATCCGCTCAAATAAAAACACCTTATTATTGACAATAATTTTTATAACTAGGATGTAAAATCCACATTACTTTTGGAAGTGAATAGATTTTATTTCAATTATGAGTACATATTCATTCCTGCTTTTTCCCTACCTGCTGACCAACTTTGATCCGTTATGACTATGAATAACTACACTCCCATGTGACTGGCCACTGGTGACTGTATTACTGTCTGTAGAAGGACATTCTCTTCAACCAATTAAGGGGCTCACTATGATGAGTCTGGGGGATCTGGAAGCTTTTGTAGGAACTGCTTTGCTTGAAGAAGGATGATCCGACGTTTTAAGTTGGTGGGCCAATATCCCATTAAATATGCCCTTAAGCTGACTTCGGATGAAAGTAGCCAAGTTTGTCGTAGTAGCTGTTGACACCATTTATTTAAGTAAAAGCTTGGAGGCTAAACTACTCAACAAAGAAGGAGGCCACGCGGAGAGAAAACCGAGGGGTCGCGATGCGACGCCCCCTTTGCCCAACGGGCTCCATTTTACATGTTCCGCGTAGCTCCTTGCGTCTGTTCATTACTTTCTTCTACTGGGCTGCCAAACATTTCTTTGAGCAGTGCTACAGTCATAAGAATCATGATGAAGGAGAATGGAAGAGCGCCGATCACCATCGCTGTTTTTAGCGCACCGAGACCTCCTGCCAATAATAGAGCAGCAATCATTATTGTGAGAAAAGCACCCCATATAGCAATATGAACTTTGCTGTGCCGATCAGTATTGCCACCTGCATTAATAGTATTTACGACCAACACTGCCGAATCCGCGGAGGTAATCAGGAATGTTAGCAGTAGTACCACTACTACAACCGACATGAGTTTAGCGGCTAATGGCGAAAGCAGTATGTTCAATACTTGGAATATTTGAGCCGAAATATCAGCATTCAGAATTTGACCATTAGCTTGCCCGCTCAGTTCCAAATCCAACGCTGTACCACCCACAAATGTGAACCAAATAAAGCACACAAGACTGGGCACTAAAATAGAACCAAGAATAAATTCACGAATAGTCCGCCCTTTAGATATACGGGCGAAAAACATTCCGACAAATGGAGCGTAAGCGATCCACCAAGCCCAATAGAAGATAGTCCATCCGCCCTGCCAGTCCCCCAGAGGTGTATCCTTAGCTTCAACATTAACAGCCAAAGAAACAAAGCTGAACAAATAATCGACAATCCCTTTGCCGAGTAATTCCAACGCCAACCACGTTGATCCAAACACAAGGAAGAAAGCCAGCAACGCAAAAGAAAGCGTCATATTTATGTTACTTAGCCACTTAATACCCTTTCCTACCCCACTAATTGCCGATAAGGTAGAAAGTCCCATCACTACGACTAACGCTGCAAGCATGGAGATTGTCGAAGGTTTACCTGACTCGATCATCCACTGTGCACCGAAAACATTGTAAATACCGGAGGCAAACTGGCTGATGCCGAATCCTATGGTAACGGCGATACCAAGAATGGTAGCTAGCACTGCGGTAATATCAACCACATGACCTAACACGCCATTAAGCGACTTTCCAAACAAGGGGGCAAGCCCGGATCTAATAGTCAGAGGTAGCCCTCGATTATAGCTAAAGTAGGCCAGCGAAAGGCCGACAAGAGAGTACACGCTCCAGGCCGACAGCCCCCAATGCAAAAAAGAGTAACGATACACTGAATCAAGGGTTTCTGCGGACTTCGCAGCTACCGTCCCGGCAATAATGTCCGGATTGTTGGCAAAGTGATATATGGGTTCTCCAGTTGCATAAGTCAGCATACCAATGCCTATGCCTGCGCCAAACATCATAGAAAACCACGAAAAACTCGAAAACTCAGGTTTAGTATCAGCGCTTCCCAATTTGATTTTCCCGATCTGTGGAATAGCTGCAAGGATAAAACATACGAATGCGAACATCGCCATCGCATAAATATAGTAGCTACCGAAATTATCTAATGTCATTCCTTGCACAGCAGACAACACGCTAACAGCCTTATCAGGAAACACCAAAGCCCATAATGCTAATGCTAAAATTAGCGCTTTGGAACCTAGTGTTACAGTATGATTAAAACCTTTATAAAAACCGACTTTTGCGGTTGCCACTGAAAGGTTTTCAGTTGGATTTGTATTCATAATTTTTCCTTATTTTTATTATTTCTACTTTCTAATGTTTCACGCATTTTGAAGCTTACGGACAATCGAGTTTCAACTTTTTCCAATCACCAGCGCATCCACAGCCACACAGCCTTTGTGATCAACAATCAGAGGGTTAATATCAATCTCTTCAATCACGTCACCAAGTAGCAGTACTAATCGTGAAAATTTGACCAAAGTATCTCTGAGTGTGTTTAAATCACAGGGCGTTCGACCGCGAGTGCCTTCTAGGAGGGGGCGTATCTTCAATTGGTTTAACATGCGCTCGGCCTCTGCTGAATCAAAGGGAGCAAGTGAAAAGCAGCGGTCTTTCAAAATTTCAATATAGATTCCACCAGCACCTACCATTACCATCGGTCCGAATTGGGGATCATTAAGCATGCCAAATGCCATTTCGGTCCCCTCTGCAACCATTGGTTCAACAGTGACTCGTGGGCCTAGACTAGTTTCCATATCTAGATAAACGCTTTCTACTTCTTCAATGCTTACAATGTTTAGCTTTACTCCACCTACATCAGATTTATGATGAATGCCTGGTTCTGCTGTTTTCAACACTAAAGGAAAACCCGTACTTTGAGCTGCAGATATTGTCTGGCTTAGGCTTTCAGTCTCTATCGGTGTCGCCACTGCGAGACCAAATTCACTCAGAAGAGTAAGACTATCGGTTTCACTAAGAGCTTCTCCGGTCCGAATTCTAGATTTCCATTTATCTGCTATAGCTTGCTCATGCTCAGTAAATCTCGTAACTTCATCGCGTTCATATGTCTGTGCCCTCATTCTAAAATCACGTAAATCAAGCATGTTTTTTATAGCTTTAACGCCACTCTCAACGCCGTTAATTAATGGCACTTCATAGTCCATTAGATCATCTGCAATTCCTGAATTGAGTGCACCCGAGAAGCTATTGAGTACAACGAAGGGCTTGTTGGAATAGTTTTTTACTTCTTTGGCTATTTTTATAAATTCAGGTTCGTAGATAAACTCATCTCGCGCCTCAAATTCAAACACCCCCAAAGCGACATTTGGGTCATCCATAACATGTCGTATACAGTCTCTAAATACATTAGCGAAATCCGGCGTAAAAGACCCTGCCGCATCCAAGGGGTTCACAGGATCTAATCCTAGAGGAAGCCTTTCTTTAAGCTTACCGGCCGTCTCATCTGTAATCTGTGCAAAAGGGACTTGATACTGCTCGCTGGTATCAACAAACAACTCCCGTAGTCCACCGGAATCGGTGATATAACCTAATTCGCCTTTATCTAATTCAATTCCCTGAGACAACAGCAAAGCAGTATTCATAAGGTCGTCTAACGTATCAGTACATATGACACCGTATTTTTTAAAGAGGGCTTCATAGACTGTGTTGTTTCCAGCGATAGCCCCTGAATGGGTTGCCGCCAATTTTGCACTGGCCTCAGTACGCCCAACTTTTGTGACAACTACTGGAATGTTCTTAAGGAGCGCTTTTTCGAGCACTTTAATAAAGCCTTGTGGATTTCTAACCGCCTCCATAAAGACAGCCAGTACTCGTGTAGACTCCTGCTCAAGAGCAAAATCCATATAGTCATCAAGAGAGGTTGATATTTCCTGGCCTGCAGAAACAACCAAATTAAAGCGGAATCTAGGGTCATTGCTGGTCGGTAATACAAAAATAGACCCGGAGTGGGCAATCAAGGAAATGTGTCCTGGCTTTCTCTGCCCAGGTGACTGGAAACTGACATGAGTATCTGTTTCAAAATTGTAATACCCCATGCAGTTACCACCACAAATAGGCATACCGGACAGTTCAGCCTTTACTTTCAACCGCTCCAAAAGAGTACTGTCACGATCTTCCTCATCACTATATTCACCTTCAAGCTTGCAGTAATCGTAGATCGTTAAGCCGCCGACATTAAGTGCAATAGCTTCGTCGACCAGCGCTTCCATTCGCGCACCTGTTACACTCAAAACCGCCATATCAATAGTGCCTGGTATATCGGTCATTGAAGAAAAGCATGTAACCCCTTCGATTTCCTCATAGCGAGGGTTCACTAAGTAGACTTTCCCCGGATACCCTCCGTCATTGAGTACTTTAAGCATATCGTTTCCGACAGTGCCCAGGCGTGGTGAAACTCCTACTAAGGCGATGCTCTTAGGTTTTAATAGACGGTCCAACCTGTGGACAGAGTCTGCTGAAGATGAAGATGTATTATTGTTCTGCATGGCTCAACACCCCTTATACATTGGCTGACGTTTTTCGGAAAAAGCACGAGATCCTTCCAGATAATCATCAGAGCGCAACATCTTCTCGAATAACGGCAGTTTCCCATCATTTTTCCAAGCGCCACGAGTCAATTTAAATGACTCTTCAACACTTAAATCTTCAATGTTAATCATCACCTCTTTTAAAGCTTGCAAAGCCAATGGAGCGCCTTTTGCAATGGTCTGAGCCAACTCTCTGGCACGGGGCAACAGCTCCTTAGCGGGGAAAACGTGTGCAACTAGTCCATAGTGATTGGCTTCTTGCGCAGACATTGCACGCCCTGTAAGCATTAACTCCGCTGCTACGTTGTAAGGCAGTCGCTTAGCCACTCGCTGGATACCCCCCCCATCCGGTAAGAAACCCAACGACACTTCCGGTAATATAAATTCAGCGTGCTCAGCGGCCACAATAATATCAGCCGCTAATAACATCTCGAACCCACCGCCTATAGCCTTGCCGCTAACAGCCGCAATGACTGGTTTTTTAAGCCCCCAAAACTCCGGTAAGCCGCCCAGACCACCTGGTCCCAAATCATAATTACCAGTTTCAAGTAGTGCATCCCCATTAGCTGCAAATTCTTTCAGGTCCCAACCTGCAGAAAATATACTCTCTCCAGCCGCTGTGATAATGCCGACTCGCAACTCATCATCTGTTTGTAATAGATTAAAAGCGTCATAAAGCTCATAGCTAGTATTAAGGTTTATGGCATTAACAGGAGGGCGATTCAGTGTGATTTCTAACACTTGGCCGAATCGCTCCATCGTTATTGATTTATTCATAACTAGTCTTCTTTTTATTGAATTTAAATAAAGAGAACCTGCATTCAAACAATCTGTCGACTGCAACTTTTAATAAATACAGGCCAGATGGCGGCATGCTAATGCAAGCACCAAGCTTGAATTAAATATTGAACTAGTACCTAAACCCTGTAAATTGATTAAAATTCGAGCACTGGTCTAATTAACTAACCTCTGCTATTAACGGTAGGGGGGCCCTTGGTGACTCCATAAGCTGCGGTAAACTCGGGGAACATGTGTTACATAAAAAAAGTTCACAACTGGTCACTAAGGTCACTCTAGAAACTCAAGTCCTGATATCTGTCGTGGGTAGGGTCCTGCAATAAGCCACAAACAAGTGGCTTAGGTAACCTGTTCAAAATAAAAATGGGGTATTTATGAGGGTAAATATTGCAGAATGCTAATTTATACACCTTAAATCAATAAATTGATCGATTTGCTAGGTAGTTCACTACCCACCAAATAAATAGGGATTATTTTGGTACAGCCTCCAAAAGCTGTGGGATTGGTGACGGCGATCAAACCCTATTTAAGAATAAACGATCACATTCAGGGTAAGATTTTCAAGAGCACTTTCGTCCGCCATTCAGTCCCTACTCCTATATGTATGAGCTGCAACTCACTCAGGTACTTTTAAACTTTAGCTTAGACCGACCGAACAATGAGTGAGGGGTGATACTGTAAACCTCTACTCTGTTTTAAGTACCAGTGTCTGGACTTGACACATAGTCGCCATTTTATCTGACCTGATAAATGCTACTTTGAGAAAGAAATAGCCGGGCTCTAGCAGCAGTGGAGTGTTGAGTACTCGACTGGCTATGTGGGTGTGATTTTTCATGTTTTACTCTTTGATTGGTAAAATTTAGGCGAAAAAAAACCTGCTCGGTGGTAGGTTTATTTAATGTTACTTATGCCAATAATTTTCAGGTAGTGCCTTAATCCTTTCTGTGAGAAATGGATTAGGGATATCTATACGGGTCCTTTTATTACTGACCATGATGTTAAGTGTTTTGTCTATTACTGGATGATTATAATCTAGGTTGGACGTCACGGGCTGATCCTTGCATTATGGGAAGGATGGGCAATAAAGATGTATTCCAGCCTATTGGAGTTCTATTTACTATAACTTAATAAAAATCCTATAGGTGCTTAAGTGCTTGATCAAAGGGGACAGGGCGACTAAAAAGGTACCCTTGGCCGATATTACATTTTTTGCTTTTAAGTATGTCTAATTGTTGCTGAGTTTCTATTCCTTCCGCCACTACTTCAATTTGTAACGTGTGAGCCATAGCGATAATTGCCCGTACAATTTCTTGATCGCTTTGACTTAATTCTAACGATGAGATAAAGCTTCGATCAATTTTAAGTTTATCAACTGGCAGTTGTTTGAGTTGTGCCAGTGAAGAATAACCAGTACCGAAGTCATCAATCGCCACTTTAATGCCTATTATCCTAAGTTGCTCTAGTATATCGACAACGTCAGTGACATTTGTCATCAATGATGATTCTGTGATCTCTATTTCAAGACAACGGGGATCAATATCAATATCTTTCAATATACTCTGGATATTATCTAACAGGCTGGGATCCAAGAACTGCTTAGGCGACAGGTTCACTGCAATGGTTAGTTGTTGTTGATGTTCAACTTTGCCTTTATTTATCATCTGACAAGCTTCTCGGATGACCCAGTAGCCGATCTCTACTATCAGGCCACTCTCTTCTGCAATATCGATAAATCGATCGGGAGTGACCAGCCCTTCTGTTGGGTGCTGCCAGCGAATTAGCGCTTCAAAACTTCTTACGTTACCGGTAGTTAAATCAACGAGAGGTTGATAGTGCAATAATAATTCCTGACGTTTGATTGCATTAGAGAGTTCGCTTTCAATACGGTGTTTTTCCATCGCTTGTTGATGAAGCTGTTGGTTGAAGAAACTAAAACCATTTTTACCTTCACTTTTAGCAATATACATCGCCATGTCTGCATTGCGTAATAAAGACTGTACATCCTGGCCATCTGTGGGGATTAAAGTGATGCCAATAGAAGTTGAAATAACAAAACGACGTTTATGTAAAAATACCGGCTTTTTAACTGCTTTGATTAACCTTTCGGCGACTTTACTGACCTCATTAATGGAGTGGATATTATATAATATTATGGCAAATTCATCGCCGCCAGCCCACCAACTTGGAATTGAGAGCTAGTTAGGAAAAACAACTCTCAACTCACTGCAATATCAATAAGCAAGCGG
>MAAC01010722.1_pt1 | contig 11912 bp, 7 predicted proteins | sample 1115981 | NCBI WGS metagenome assembly MAAC01 (sample SAMN04961126, study PRJNA320927) | seawater metagenome | isolation source: sample BD02T64 sea water enriched with oil for 64 days | place: USA:Gulf of Mexico | collected 2013-07-27 | reverse complement strand
TTTTGGACACTCGATTTTAGAACAGAAAAACCTTGCGGAAAAATAGTTGGCTATGCAATTCGAATTTACCAAAATGGTCAGAGGGCCGCTCTGGGGCAACAACGGCTGTTTTCGAGAGCCTGAAAACACTTCTGTTTAGCCCCCTCATAGCGGACATCAAAAATGAATCTTCAGATTTCGCAGAAATAACTTCCGCTTTCCGCCCAGCTCAGCAGTTGACCGGTATTTGGCATCGGTCGCTTTGTCAGCCCGGCTAAGGGCCGAATGCAGACTATCTGGAGAAGGATGTAGAGACCTACTCATGAGTGTAAACAGATTTAGATTGGTAGCATGGAGCCCTCCATACAGGATATTAGATTCAGCTATACGGCTAGCTATTATTAAGAAATCGATTTATTGGCGAGACACATAAGTGAGACATTGATCAACCTAACTGTTGTCAAAACGTAAGCATATCACCGCATTGACACTATGGCGGCGTTTCCCCGTCCCTCCGCCACTATTCCTAGAACCTTTATTTTCTGCCAAGCCTTTGGTTTCAATTTTTTTTGTTTCCGTCGCTCCATTAAACTGATGCAATGGAGTTATGGAAAAGATGACTGGACACCCTCGACTATTTAGATGTAGCGCACCATATTACCACCGTGCAGCTATTCCTGTGGACATCAAAGTCTCATACAGGAAGACTGAAGAAACTTTCTCTCTTTGCACTACTGATTATCAAGAAGCCGTATGGAAAGTGAGAATTGAAGCTGTACGGGTGGGTGCCTTGCTTGACAGGTGTCGCGCTGAAATCAAAAAGCTGTTTGAAGTTCAACTGCAACACAGCAATATGATAATTGGTGATCTTTGTGCTTCACTCCGGCAGCCCAGCGAGGCGTAGACCGTCTAAGTAGCGCCGTGTCGCTTCATTGTCGACGTAACGGCTACGTTGGCGCGTGTTGGACACGCTATCTTCAGGGGTCAGTTCCAAGACTTTTTCTATTGCTAAGGCAGCTTCATCTTGTCTGCCTAAGTGTGCATGAGCGGCTGCTAAAGCTCGATATCCAGCCACGTACCACGGTACTTTTGTACAAACCAGTTGCGCATACTTTACGGCAGCCTGATTTCGACCAGCTTGAATATTTGCGACCGCGAGACCGGCGACTACAACAGCATTACTCATACTAAACCGGCTGATCCGTTCACATTTGCTCAGACATTCAATGGCTGTTTGTGGTTCTCCAAGAAAGATGTAACCCCAGCCAACAAGATACAGCACTTGTTCGTTAAAGGGCATGCGCCGTAAAAGGTCCTCAATATCCTGCCTGAATTTAATTGGATCCCCTTGACTTAGGTAACTCGAAAGGACAATAAGGGCAGCCTCAGGAGATCGTTGCGTTACAAGCCTATTAATTTGTACCATCCAATCGTTCATCTTTGGAAGATACTCAGCTACCCGTTCAGTTAAGCCCAAGGAAATAGCTAGATGCAAGCCATTTACAGCCATAGAATATGCAAGGCCCAGGCTCGGTTTCTTGCGGATTGCTAAATCATAATATTTCAACGCCACAGAGAGCGCGTTTACGTCAATATCAGCAAAATGTAACATTCCGTAAAACAAGCATTCTTCCGCTGTCATCTGCTTAGATGTTTTTGCAGACAGTTTCAGTTTTTCGGCATCTAATAATTGCCCAATGATGCTAGACGTAACCTCTTCAACTGTCTTGTCTTGCCAATCGAAACAATTTTCCAATTCTCCATCAAACTTGCCCGTCCAAACCTTTTGTCCGTCCATGTTGTTAAGTTGAATTTCCAACCGCAGACGCTCGCCGCGAGCACGCAAAATTGCGCTGACGCAGTAATTCGATTTTCCAAATTGCTGGCTGACTCTGGACGAAAGCCAAACCGGGGAGCCGAGATAGGTTGCAAGATCACTTGTCACAGCTGCTGCGAGTTCAATCACTTCCGCTCTTGTATCTGATGTGTCTATCGGTATTACGACCAGTTGAGGAAATCCGATATTTTGATTATGCTCAGTATGCGTCAATTCACCAGCAGCTAGATCACTTTCTGCTCGCTCCCTCAACCATACGCGCACAGGTCGCGCAATGTTTTTAAACATCTGCTCGCCTGCATCAGTGAAAGCGGGTCTTAATGTTCCGTCTAGGCTGCTGAATGTGAAATCGGATATCGCCACTTCGCCAGGGTTTGACATTTCTTGAAGGCGCGCCGCGATGTTGACGCCATCTCCAAAAATATCCTCGTCTTCATGCATAATGTCCCCAATATGGACGCCAACACGTAACTTGATAATCTGATGATCCGTTAATCCTTCTTGCAGGCGTAGTGCACAGTTAACAGCGTCCGCAGCACTGGAAAACTCAACCAGCCAGCCGTCACCCATGCTTTTGACTAGGTTTCCATGGTAACTGGCGATTGTTGGCCCAAATAATTCCGCGCGCATTTTTTTTAGTGCCGATAGGGTCCCAATAGCATCGGCCCCCATGAGGCGCGAATAACCGACTATATCGGCAGCTAATATTGCAGCAAGTCGAGTTTCCAAAAGTGGTTCTCCTTATTTGTAGAAGCTATCTGAAATATTGAGGAACGCCAAACGGTAATGATAGTTGCCGGTTCTGTGTATTCCATTAGGTGCTTTATTCAAGGAGGTCTGTTTTTAGTACAAAGCAGAAGTGTTTAGGGACGTCTAATTACTTCTGCTCTTGGGTTGTAAGGGGACCTTAGAACTATCCATCAGGTCAACGTTCGTGTGATTGTATGTTGGTTGAGCGGTGCTTCACTCTTGAAACTGTTACATTGTTTCGTTACATTAGTGACAGCGACAGATGAATTAACCTATTGATAAATAATGATTATGCGGATTTAATTGGCACCTCCCCGTCTCTCCATCAAATTTTTTATCGGTTTAGTTGAAAAAAGAAAATTCTAAAGCTACTTTTTTTGCGCAGCAGTTGACTTTCATAGATCTCACCTTCAAACTGCATGAATGAGTATTTATCTTACGCAACAAATGATCAGAATAATTATCATCATTCCATAGGAATGGTGGGTTTTTGATGCGTCTATAGTTTGTCAACCCGCCCTAGAAGGCGGGTTTTCTATTTCTGCCTCATGGGACTACCCAAAGTGAGAGACAGCAGTATGAAAAAAATAGCAGTATTCGGTAAACCCGGAAGTGGTAAGTCCACTTTAAGCAAAAGGCTGGCATCAGCTACAGGAATACAATTACACGCATTAGATTCAATAGAATTTAAAAAGAACGGAGATAGAGTAGACCGTCCAATGTTCGATGAAGCCCATGAGAAATTGCTAGCCCACGATAGTTGGCTCATTGAGGGTTTCGGTCCTGTTGGATGGTTTTACAAACGATTAGAGGCCGCTGATACACTGATCTATATAGAATTGCCCTACATTGTCAGCTATTGGTTGGTGACGAAGAGATTTCTAAAAGGTCTCTTTATCAAGCCTGAAGGTTGGCCGGATGGGTGCTCAATTCTAAAGGGAACTTTAGAAAGCTATAAGGTGCTACGGCTTTGCCCAAAATTTTGGAATGATAGTTTTGCCCAGAAACTGGAAGAAATGTCGCCTGATAAAACTCTCTATGTCATTGGATCGATTTCCGAATTGAATAATTTTATTGATAAAAACGTGATCCAAAATCCATGAAACCAAGCCTCTTAGTGCAGCGATCATAATAGACTTTAAATAAAGGCGTTGGATCAACTCCTACATTGGTTCTCATGGGGTGCGTCTGCGGTATAGTGCGCAGTGCTAGAGCTTGTTGAGGAAGGGCAGGATTACATTGGATCGGTAATTCTGTATTAGTGTTTTGTTCCTTGGTTAAGGAGTCCGCAATCCCCTTGAATGGCGGGCATTAAAAATTGGGTTCCTGATTTTTCAGAAATAACTTCCACTTTCCGCTTAGGTGCGGTCATGTTTTCACTGATAGAAAAGAGTCTGAGACAAACTAAAATCTGCCATTCAAGCCCTCTACATCCAAATAATACCAGACAAAATAAATGATTTACTAATTTTATTGTTCTCGTGCCATTATTATGGATTAGCTACCTAGGCTCTCATGTAAATTACTTTTGAGATTACTTAACCTTTCTCAAAATATGCGGGCAAGTATTATATGGAAGATGAGGCAAAATTTGTGTCAAAACGAGATGGTTTAGGTACTGAGGAACAGAAATACCGAAAATTAGCCGAAGAGAACAGAGTGTTACGTGAGGCACTCGATGCAATGTCCACAGGATTTATCGTCTTTGATGCGGACGACCGTATTGTCGCCTTTAACAAGAAACAACTAGAACTATTTCCTTCCGTCGCTGAGAATTTGGTGCTGGGCATGTCCTACCAGTCTCTTTTAGAGGCGCAAACAAATAAAGGACAAATCGATGCGGCACGTGGCCGCGAGAAAATGTGGATAGAAGAATGGATGTGCCGGCATCAAAAAGCCGATGGCATACCTTTGGAACAGAAATTCGACAATGACAAATTCTTTCAACTAACAGAACATCGGACACCTTCTGGCGGGATTGTCGCGGTCCGCAGTGACATAACAAAACGCAAGGAGATGGAAACAGCACTTGGACTTACACAGTTTAGCGTTGACCACGCGGGCGATGCTATTTATTGGATCGGCGTCGATGGAAAATTCGAATATGCCAACCAATACGCGAAAGAATTGCTCGGTTTTGAATGGGAAGAATTTGAAGAAATCCACATTTGGGATCTGGACCATAGTGTTAACTCAAATCGGTGGAGTATCATTTGGGATCGATTGCAAAACACTGAACGACAAGTCTTTCAAACTACATTGTTAACTAAAACTGGAGTCGAGGTACAGGTTGAGGTCACGACTTTTCCTGTCGTTTATGGCGATCGGCAATTGGTCTGCAGTTATAGCCGTGATATCACCAAGCGCAAAAAAGCTGAGTTGGACCTGGCTAACTCCGAAAGACGTTATCGTGAGCTTATGGAGGGGTCAGTCCAAGGGGTTCTGATAACGACAATCGAACGAAAACCTCTTGTGGTCAATGATAAGTGTGCTGAAATATTCGGGTATGGATCAATTGAGGAAATACTCGCCCTTGAAAGCACTCGCCAACTGATAGCGCCGCACGAGCTTTCCCGACTAGACAAAATTCGTCGGCCATATGAGGCGGGTGAGACAACTGACGCAGTTTATTATGAATTTGAAGGCGTAAAGAAGGATGGAACCTTTATTTGGCTTGAGGTCTTTGCCAAGGCTGTCAATTGGGATGAGCGACCAGCAGCTCATTTAACCTTGGTCGATGTTACTAACCGCAAACGTATGGAAGCAGACCTTCAAGATGCTTTGGTAGATGCAGAGCGAGCAAATCGGTCAAAATCGGAATTTCTAGCTACAATGAGTCACGAATTTCGGACACCACTGAATGCTATTCTTGGTTTCAGCGAAATGTTGCGTGCGCAGTATTTTGGCCCTTTGGGGGCTAGAAAATACACCGAATATGCGGCAGATATTCATAATAGCGGCGAGCACATGTTGGCACTGGTAAATGATGTTTTGGATATTGCAACAATCGAAGCCGGCAAGAGACCTTATATCAAGTCGGAAATTTTGCTTGAAGGTCTTCTGAGGAATTGTATCAAGAGTGTTGAACCGATTGCCAGCGAGAAGAGCATCAAAGTGTTGTTGGACGTTCCCAGAAATATGCCCCTACTTTATGCCGACAAACGTTCAGCCACTCAAATATTGCAGAACCTGCTATCCAATGCGGTCAAATTCTCAGAACCAGGTGGCGTGATTTCAGTGTCTACGGCATCTGCAGGTGATGAAATTACAATATCGGTAATAGACACCGGTATAGGGATTTCCGCAGATTATCTTCCAAAAATCACTGAACCGTTTTCCCAAGCTGTATCCGACCCATATAGAGCCCAAGAAGGGACGGGGCTAGGATTATCTATCGTGAGTTCGCTTGTCGATGCTCACGGAGGTAAATTGGAAATTGAGAGTGAGGTTGGGAAGGGAACGGCCGTCACTGTGGCATTTCCACTTCGCAGCCCTAGTAACAATCAATAACTTCCGCCTTGCTCTGAGACTCCTGCTCAGGAAGTTATCTAGGTTTTGTTCGTTCCGGTTAGAATGGGATATCATCATCAAACGAATATGAACCTTCACCCTCCGAGGCGTTTGGGCCGTCAGGAGCAGAGGTTGGGATGTAGCCTGCCTCAGCACCAGCTCGTGTAGCCTTCCATGCTTTCACGTCAGTATACCAGCGACCGTTATATTCTCGGCTTTCTAGATCTACTGAGACAACAAGGCTTTCTCCCACTTTGATCGCGAATTCGTCGATTTTATCACCCCACGCCATGAAACAGACTTTCTTCGGGTATTGGCTTTCAGTTTCAAGAATATACTCTTGCTTACGCCATGTGCCATTTGCTGACTGCCCAGATTTTTCTTCTAGGAGTTCAATGATCTTACCGTTTATTTCCATTATGGTTTTCCTGTTGGGTAGGGAAGCAAACAAGCTTTTCCTGTGTAATAGTTATGTTGTTCATCGATTGTAACATTAATCCATAGCTATACAGGAACCCGGCAACTATCAGCAAGTGTTCTCCGCCCATTGACGCAATCAACTGTTTAGGGAAAGACGTAGTCTGTTGGGTCGAATTTCCCCATTTTCGATAAGGCTCAGTAGGTGATTTGTAGGCTACCTAGACTCCGATGAAGTCGATCTAAACGTATCAATTTCGTGAAGTTGGTAGGTGTGTTGACAAAAAGAATAAGCAATAAATCAAAAAGTATCACCACGGCCTACCGGAAGAGTGCCAACGGGCATGGCTAGTTTGGGGAAATTTGCTAGGCCGAATTGCCGCTCTATATATAATTAAAATGTTATATAAGGCAGATCAACTTAGTCTCTAAGGAGTGTTTAATGCTCAATACAATTATCGATTTCTTTAGTCGGGAGGAATATATGCCGCACGGAGCCTGCTTCTTGTGGTACCCGGAAATTCTCTACTCTCAGGCTATTTCCGATATTTTGACCGGTATGTCTTATTATTCGGTTGCGATTGGGTTGATATATTTTGTCTTAAAGCGTGAGGATATTCCGTTCAAGTGGTTTTTTATTCCGTTTGGTACGCTGGTATTCGCCGCCTGTGGAACAGTCCATTTTCTGGGGGCTTGGACACTGTGGACGCCGGATTTCGGTGTTCAAACCGTATTCAAGGTGATCACAGCAATCGTCTCCCTTAGCATCGGAATAATAATCTGGCCGTTGATGCCGCGCATTATTGCACTGCCCAGTCCTCGGCAATTTGCCGCCGCCAAACTTGAACTGGCAGAAGTCAGACTGAAACAAGCTGAAAAAGCAGTTGATGAAAGCGAGCAAAGGTTCAGAGATTTTGCCGAAAATGGCGCAGACTGGTTCTGGGAAACAGACGCGGATCTGAAATTTTCCTATATAGCAGGAAAGTTCAAAGAGATACTTGGCATGTCTGCAGGCGATATCCTTGGCAAAGACAAGCCAGAGGTTTATCGCGGCATTTACGATCTGGAATCGCCCAAGTGGAAGCAGCATTTGGTGTCCCTTAAAGAGCATCTTCCTATTTCGAATTATGAATATTCCTGGACTCGGTCAGATGGAACGGAACGGGAGATCAATATCAACGGGACTCCCCGATTTGATGAAACCGGAATTTTCCTCGGTTACCGGGGAGTTGGCCGGGATGTTACAGAACGGGCTCATCTTGAAGAGCAAATTCGTCGGGCGCAAAAACTGGAGGCGGTTGGCCAGCTAACCAGCGGTATTGCTCATGATTTCAATAACATTCTGGGGATCGTTCAGGGAAATCTGGAGATTTTGAAAGGAATGCTGAGGGGGGAAGAAAAGGTACTAGAACGCATCAGTAAAGCACAAAAAGGGGTGTCTCGTGGCGCAGATATTACCCGTAAGTTACTGGGTTTTTCGCGTAAGGCGGTTCATGATAACAGTCTGACAAACGTTAATGTACTGATAGAAAACCTGACAGATCTGATCGCCAAATCGCTAACCGCTTCCATAGAAGTAAAAACCGAGCTTGACGACGACTTATGGTCAATTGTAACGGATGCTGGCGAACTTGAAGATGCCATCTTGAATCTGTCTCTCAACGCAAGAGATGCCATGCCCGATGGCGGAATGTTGACTATTGAAACAAGGAATAAAGTCCTAGATGAACACTATTTCAAACGCAATGCTGATGGAAAACCGGGTGACTATGTCATGATATTGGTAAGTGACACAGGTGTTGGAATGAGTGAAAAAATCCAAACCAAGGTCCTTGAACCATTTTTTACAACCAAAGAACTGGGAAAGGGCACTGGGCTCGGATTGAGCATGGTCTATGGACTGGTCCAGCGGTCAGGTGGCCATCTTAAAATCTATTCAGAACTAGGTAACGGGACGACAGTCTGTATATTCCTGCCCCGTTTCAACGAAACCGCCGAAACAGAAGAAACAGAAGAAACAGAACAGACAGGCATTATTGAGCCCCCGCGGGGAACCGAAAAAATTCTGGTTGTCGATGATGAAGAAGAACTTCTGGAACTCGCTGAACTCCATCTTCAGGGACTCGGATATGAAACTGTCAGGGCAGAAAATGGTAAACAGGCACTTGATTTTGTAAATTCAGATCTCGGAATCCAGCTCATCATCAGTGATGTGGTAATGCCGGGCAGACTGGATGGATATCAACTGGCGCTTAAGGTCAGAGAGATTCGACCAAACATCAGAATTCTTCTGACTAGTGGTTTTAGCAAAGCACGGGAGGAGGTCTTGCAAGGAGAAAATTTGTATCTGTCAGAGCTGACAAAACGTATTCTGAATAAACCTTATAATCTTGTTGAATTAGCTCAAGCCGTCCGTGGTGCGCTGGATCGGTCGTAGGGACAAGTGGTCGTCGTTCCTTAAAATCGAAATGGCCTCAGCGACCGCCGTATATGGTGTTATAGGGGCATTTTTGAGCGCCTAATTAGGCTGATATGGTGCTCGTAAGGCATCGGAATTTCTCTCTAATTGATGCAGATAGAACCTAAATCTTGCAGGGTTTTATACTATTCTTTGTATAGCACTTCGGTATATACCTTACTTCGCCTTCAAGGAGCGCGCAGTCGCACCGATTGATGGATTGAACGAGTATGTTAGTACGTTAGAATGTTTCCACTATTCAAGGACAAGTCATGGCGCAGAAAGCCACCATCTATAAAGTTGAACTTTCCGTTGCCGATATGGATCGTCACTATTACGAAACCCACAATCTGACCGTTGCCAAACAGCCTTCAGAGACGGACGAGCGGTTAATGGTGCGTATTCTCGCTTTTGCGTTAAATGCCCATGAGCAATTGAAGTTTACCCGAGGCATTTCAACGGATGACGAGCCTGATATTTGGCAAAAAAGTCTAAGTGATGAGATTGAGGTGTGGATTGCGTTGGGGCAGCCGAGCGAGAAAATTCTGCGTCAATCTTGCGGCAAAGCCGATCAGGTGATTATCTATTGTTACGGCGGTAGTACGGCTGAGATATGGTGGGAAAAAATCAAAAACAGCACCACCCGATTTGATAACCTTCAGGTTACGAATTTGTTGAGGAAAGACACTAATGAGTTAGGAGATCTGGCCAGCCGCGTAATGAAGATGCAGGTTAATATTCAGGACGATGATGTGATGGTCAGTGTTGGTGAAAGCATCGTATACGTAACTCCAGTCAAATGGAAAAGTATTGATCAGTAGGCGTAAATATTGCCCAAGTAATATCACATTATTTTGCCTGTTGGGTGTGATGAATTCTTAACCTTTCCTCTGTTATCGTTTCTAGGCAAATTGTGGCATTGCTCGAGATCACTTCTGTGGTCTGTTGTTTGGTATGCCCGAAAACCTGATCATATAGTGGAAATGGACGTGGTGGGGAAGCTGAGTTCTGTAGTTGAGTTTTGCGACGACGCTTTTATGCGGAGTAAAACATGGGTGATTTAAACGATCCGGTACTTCAAAAAATATCTATTGTTGTACCAGGCGAATTTAGTGAAGCTCTTGCTGATGCCGGAGCGGGGGTTTGGCTCTGGGATATTGTCGCGGATCGTATTGATGTTAGTTTGGGCATGGTGGCGCTGACCGGCATGCCAGAACTCAACGGGGGCCGCAGGGATGAAGTTCTCGCGGGCCTTATTCACCCAGAAGATATTTCAAAAATACGAGAGTCTACTGCACGACTGTTCGATGGTGCCAAAAACTATGAAACCTTGTGTCGGATGCGTCATAGTTCGGGCCATTATATTTGGGTGAATACTCACGGAACACTTGTTCGCGACGAAGAGGGCGAACCCCAATTCCTGATTGGGATTGTTCGAATTAGAGATGAACTCACCCGCGCCAAACGAGACCTTTTACACGCAGAGGAAATGGCGAAGCTCGGGAATTGGAACGTTGATATTGCCTCTCAGGAGCTTTTTTGGTCAGAAGGGGTGTATAACATGCTTGGGTATGAGCCATTAAGTTTCACGCCTAGCATTGAATTTGGGTATAGTTTATTGTCAACCGAAGATCGCGAAACTATCGAGAACATCATCGATGACGCTTTGACAACAAAAGAAAACTTCGACTTTCGCTCGAGACTTCGACATGCAAACGGTAGTGAAGTTCACGTCGAAGTGAGAGGTGCCGTCGAGGTGGGTGTAACGGGAGCACCTGTCTCCTATTATGGTATTATCCAAAATATCACTGATGAAATTAAGCGCGAGCAGCAGATCCGGCAATCGCAAAAGCTGGAAGCCGTCGGAAACCTAACCGGTGGGATTGCCCATGATTTCAATAATCTTCTGGCTGTTATCCTTGGTAACCTCGAAATGGTTCAGGATGAAATCACCGATACGGCCTTAACGGCAAGAGTAGAGGCAGCCATACAGGCCACATTACGGGGATCAGAACTCACTCAAAGCATGTTGAGTTTTGCCCGCCGTGCAGAATTACAACCCACATGTTTGGATCTCAACGCAGTGGTCAGCAAGACCCAAGGCTGGATTTCGCGGACCCTTCCTGAGAACATTGATTTAGGAACGTCTCTTGCGGACGGACTTTGGCAAATCGAAGCGGATTCAGGATCAACGGAAAACGCATTGATCAACCTGATTTTGAATGCACGCGATGCTATGCCGTCCGGGGGTAAGTTGATGATTGAAACGACGAACCTCACCATCGACGAGGATGATGTTGTTTTGAAAGGCGAAGACTTTTCGCCGGGTAAATATGTGATGCTCGCCGTGACTGACAGTGGGTGCGGGATATCGGCAGAAATATTATCTGAAGTGTTCGAACCTTTTTTTACTACAAAAGCAGTGGGGGAGGGGTCCGGTCTGGGCCTGTCCATGGTTCAGGGGTTTATGCACCAGTCAAATGGATCTGTTCAGGTGTATTCAGAAATCGGGGTTGGGACGACTTTCAAACTCTATTTCAAGGCATTGGGTGTACAAATGACTGCGCCCCCTGCAGAAGTGTCGCCCGCAGTGCTGGAAAAAATATCAGGCCGCCGAATACTCGTGGTTGAAGATCAGAAAGAAGTGCTTGAGATCTTGGTCTCGGTTCTAGAAAAAGAAGGGTATCTCGTCATGTCAGCCAGATCAGGGGATGAGGCCAAAACGCTTTTCGATGCCGATCCAAATTTCCATTTACTTTTGACCGATATTGTTATGCCCGGCGACCTTCAAGGTCCCGCCTTGTCGGGAATTTTGCGCAAGCAAGCGCCAGATTTGCAAGTTGTCTTCATGTCCGGCTACGCCCGCGAGGCAACACTGCAGAGAAACGAGCTGCGCTCCGATGATATCCGCCTAACGAAACCCGTCATGAAAAAAGATCTGTTGGCGGCACTGGAAAAATC
>MAAC01012834.1_pt1 | contig 11929 bp, 10 predicted proteins | sample 1115981 | NCBI WGS metagenome assembly MAAC01 (sample SAMN04961126, study PRJNA320927) | seawater metagenome | isolation source: sample BD02T64 sea water enriched with oil for 64 days | place: USA:Gulf of Mexico | collected 2013-07-27 | reverse complement strand
AAATTGCGCGTAAAAGTCGGCCAAAGGGTATCGCGCGGACAGCGGATAGGTGATATGGGAACATCAGGACGGTCTACTGGTGTCCACCTGCATTACGAAGTCCGTGTCGGTGGCAAGGCTGTAAATCCAATGATCTTTATCAAGGCTGCAAACGATGTTTTCTAAAAGCAAAATCAATGATCCCGCTCCTAAGCCCGACGCAGACACGTCCAGCACCGCTGCACCGTCATCCTCTGCACCGGCTGCGCCCAAGCAAAGCGAATTCAAGGCCAGCGCCCCCAAGGCAAAACCACCTGCCTCCGTGCTGTCCTCCGATCTGCACATCACCGGCAACTTGAAAACAACCGGCGACATCCAGGTTGAAGGCACCGTGGAAGGCGACATTCGCGCCCACCTGCTGACCATCGGCGAAACCGCGACCATCAAAGGCGAAGTGATCGCCGATGACGTTGTGATCAACGGCCGTATCGTGGGCCGCGTGCGCGGTCTGAAAGTCCGCCTGACATCGACCGCCCGCGTCGAAGGCGACATCATCCACAAGACCATCGCCATCGAATCCGGTGCGCATTTCGAAGGCTCCGTTCAGCGTCAGGACGACCCGCTGAACCCCGGCGCGAAATCCGCCCCTGCGCAAAAGCCGAACCCGGCGTCCTGATCGGACAAGGGTGATGAATGTGAAAGGGCGTCGCACTGTTGCGACGCCCTTTTTCGTTGTGATATCAAAATTTTCGACCGCGAAGTGCTGCGCGACCAAAGCGAGGCAAAGGCGCAAGCACCCTGCCCTACGCGATGATTATTCGGTCACCTTGACCGCGACCATACGGTCGGGCGTGCCGGTGACAGCGCCGTTGCCGCCGGTCCCGCGCTTGATCGCGTCCAGCACGTCCAGCCCTTCGGTCACTTTGCCCACAACGGTATATTGCCCGTTCAGGAAGTGCCCCTGGTCAAACATGATAAAGAACTGCGAGTTCGCGGAATCCGGGCTCTGGCTGCGAGCCATGCCGACGACACCGCGGTCAAAGGGGATATCCGAGAATTCGGCAGGCAGGTCAGGCAAGTCGGAACCGCCCATGCCCGCGCGGCCTGTGTCCCCACCGGCCTTGCCAAATTCAACGTCACCGGTCTGCGCCATGAACCCGTCGATCACGCGGTGAAACACCACGCCATCGTATGCCCCTGCTTCGGCCAGCTCTTTCAGCCGTGCCACATGCGCGGGGGCCACGTCTTCGGCCAGATCGATCTTGATGGTGCCTTGCGCTTCGCCATCCACGGTGATCGCCAGACCATCCGCGAAAGCCGCCCCTGCCATCACGGCAGAGGCAACGCCTGCTGCAATCAGATTACGCATCAGCGGCAACCTTGACGCTGATCATGCGATCAGGGTTCGCTGGCGGCTCGCCACGGGTGATCGCGTCGACATGTTCCATCCCCGAGATGACCTGACCGTAAACGGTGTATTGACCGTTCAAGAAGTCGTTGTCTTTGAAGTTGATGAAGAATTGGCTGTTTGCGCTATCGGGGTTGGCGGAACGCGCGGCACCGATGCTGCCACGGGCGTGTGGCACTTTGGAGAATTCGGCTGGCAGGTTCGGCATGTCCGACCCACCGGTCCCCGCGGCGCGCAGGTTGAAATTGTCTTCCATGTTGCCGTTGGCCACGTCGCCTGTCTGTGCCATGAACCCTTCGATCACGCGGTGAAAGGCCACGTTGTCGTATTTACCGGCGCGGGCCAGTTCTTTCATACGCTCTACGTGCTTGGGGGCCACATCAGGCAACAGCTGGATGGTGACAGTGCCGCCCTTCAGTTCCATCAGGATCGTGTTTTCGGGGTCTTTGATCTCGGCCATGCCGGTCTCCTTTAAGAATTTCGTTGGCAATTACCTAGGACGTGCAAGCGCAATTGCCAAGCGGGTCCATTGACCCTGACGGCAATAACGGCAAAACACGACGGGAATTGTGGTTTTACACGAGGGACAAGATGGGCTGGAAAGCATTGGATGACATGGACCTGCGCGGCAAGCGGGTTCTGGTGCGCGTGGATATCAACGTGCCGGTTGAAAACGGCAAGGTAACGGACGACACCCGCATCCAGCGGATCATCCCCACCCTGCGCGACATTCTGGAACAGGGTGGCACCCCTGTGTTGTTGGCGCATTTTGGCCGCCCCAAGGGGAAGCGCGTGCAGGATCTGAGCCTGCGTGTCGTCCTCCCCGCGCTAGAGGCTGCCTTGGGCCGCAAAGTAGTGCTGGCCGAAACGCTCGAGGCCGCCGAGGCGGGCACCGAAGAGATCAACGCCGCCGATGTATTGCTGCTTGAAAACATCCGTTTCTATCCGGGCGAGACCGAGAACGACCCCGATTTTGCCAAACGTCTGGCCGGTTTGGGCGATATCTATTGCAATGATGCCTTCTCTGCCGCGCACCGCGCCCATGCGTCGACCGAAGGGGTTGCGCGGCTTTTGCCCTCTTGTGCGGGCCGTTTGATGCAGGCCGAGCTTTCGGCGCTTGAGGCCGCGCTGGCCACTCCGAAACGCCCCGTGGGCGCGGTGGTGGGCGGTGCCAAAGTATCGACCAAGATCGAGCTGTTGGAAAACCTCGTGAACCGGCTGGATCTGTTGGTGATCGGGGGCGGCATGGCCAATACGTTTCTGGGCGCGCAGGGCGCTGATCTGGGCAAGTCCCTGTCTGAACCCGATTTTTACGACACCGCCAAGGATATTCTGGCACAGGCGGAAAAGGCCGGCTGCCGCGTCCTGCTGCCCGTAGATGGGCTTGTCGCGCGTGAATTCGCCGCCCATGCCGCGCATGAGGTCGCAGCCCTTGGGGCCGATACCGTGCTGGCAGCGGACCAGATGGTACTGGACGCAGGCCCAAAGACGGTTGAACTGGTCAAAGACGCGTTTGACGGCCTGAAAACCCTGATCTGGAACGGCCCCATGGGCGCGTTCGAGATCGCCCCCTTCGACACCGCAACCGTCGCCGCGGCCAAGGCAGCGGCCGCGCTGACACGCGACGGCGCGCTGATCTCGGTGGCGGGCGGTGGCGACACCGTGGCCGCGTTGAACCAGGCAGGTGCGGCGGAGGATTTCACCTATATCTCCACCGCGGGCGGTGCCTTCCTTGAATGGATGGAAGGCAAGACCCTCCCCGGCGTCGCCGCGCTGGACGCCTGACCTTATCCCCCGCCAGTCGCGGCACAGCGATGCGACTGGCGGGAAAGATATGCGACATCCTTGCCCAACCCCCTAAAAAGATGAACATTTTCTTGCCAATCGCAAGACGGGGGATTCCCTTCGCGAATCACCTGTGTCATACTGGGGGAACGTCCACTAAGAGACGATTAAAGGCAGATACATGAACCGCAGCAGCAAACCCGCTTTTGGCACTCTCTTGTTTTTCGCGATCGCCTTCGCGCTGAGCCTCTATTTCGCCTTCGCGGCGATTCAGGGCAACTACGGCCTGTTCCGCCGCGCCGAGATCGTGGCCGAAGCGCAGGATCTGCGGGTACAGCTTGCACAGGTGCAGATTGATGTGGCGCGGATGGAGAACCTGACCCATCGTCTGTCTGACGAATATCTTGATCTCGACCTGCTGGACGAACAGACCCGCAAGGTGCTGGGGATGATCCGCGCCGACGAAATCGTGATCCGCTGATACCCGCGCATCATCCGGCATAATCCCCCGCAGCGTCATAAAAAATTCACGTCCCGCCAGCAGGGTATCGCGTGACCTGTAAATGCCTCTCGCCATCATTGCTCGAATCCGATAAGAGATAGTTTAACGCTAAACTATTTTGCGCGTGCGCGGGACAAACTACGGAGGAATTGCCCCATGGCTGCCCAGAAACCGACGAAAAAGACAAACGCCAGCGCCGAAGAGCTCAAGGCCTATTACCGCGATATGCTGCTGATCCGGCGGTTCGAGGAAAAAGCGGGCCAGCTTTACGGCATGGGTCTGATCGGTGGTTTTTGCCACCTGTATATCGGACAAGAAGCGGTGGTTGTCGGGCTTGAAGCCACGGCCAAGGACGGCGACAGCCGCATCACCACCTACCGCGACCACGGACATATGCTGGCCTGCGGCATGAACCCCGACGGGGTGATGGCCGAACTCACCGGCCGTGAAGGCGGCTATTCCTGCGGCAAGGGCGGGTCCATGCATATGTTCTCTAAGGAAAAGAAATTCTATGGCGGCCACGGTATCGTGGGCGCGAACGTGCCCCTTGGCGCGGGCATCGCCTTTGCGGACAAGTATAAGGGCAACGACAACGTTACCTTTACCTATTTCGGGGATGGTGCCGCGAACCAGGGTCAGGTCTACGAGACGTTCAACATGGCCGCCCTGTGGAAACTGCCGGTGATTTTCATCATCGAGAACAACCAATATGCCATGGGCACCTCGCAGCAGCGCTCTACCTCCAGCGCTGAAATCTGGGAACGCGGCAAGGCATTCGGCATCCCCGGCGAAGCGGTGGATGGCATGGATGTGCTGGCGGTCAAGGACGCGGGCGAACGCGCGGTGAAACACTGCCGCTCGGGCGACGGCCCCTATATTCTGGAAATCAAGACATACCGCTACCGCGGGCATTCCATGTCGGACCCGGCCAAATACCGGACCCGCGAAGAAGTGCAGAAAATGCGCGACGAACGCGACCCCATCGAACAGGTGCGCAACATCCTGCTGGAACATAAACACGCCAGCGAGGACGATCTGAAAGCGATCGACAAAGAGATTAAGGAAATCGTTAACGCAAGCGCGGAGTTTGCCAAAGAAAGCCCCGAACCCGCGGCGGAAGAGCTTTGGACAGATATCTACGCAACCGAAGTCCCACAGGAGGCTTGAACCATGGCAATCGAAATTCTCATGCCCGCACTGAGCCCCACAATGGAAGAAGGCACGCTTGCCAAATGGCTGGTCAAAGAGGGCGACACCGTGTCCTCGGGTGACATCATGGCCGAAATCGAAACCGACAAGGCCACGATGGAATTCGAAGCCGTCGACGAAGGCACCATCGGCAAGATCCTGATCGACGCCGGCACCGAAGGCGTCAAGGTCAACACCCCCATTGCCGTGTTGCTGGAAGAAGGCGAAGACGCCTCTGACATCGACAGCGCGTCCAGCGCCGCACCGGCGGAACAGCCCAAAGCCGACGACAGCGACGACGCCAAATCCGACAAGGCACCCGCCGCCGCCAAGCCCGACGCCGAGGCCCCGAAAGCCCCAGAAACCGACACCACCCCAGACTGGCCCGAAGGCACCAAGCTGAAACAGCAGACCGTCCGCGAGGCCCTGCGCGACGCCATGGCCGAAGAAATGCGCCGTGACGAAGATGTGTTCCTGATGGGCGAGGAAGTCGCCGAATACGAAGGTGCCTATAAAATTTCCCAAGGCCTGCTGGACGAATTCGGGGCCAAGCGGATCATCGACACGCCGATTACCGAACACGGGTTTGCCGGTATCGGTGTGGGTGCTGCCTTTGGCGGGCTGCGCCCCATCGTCGAATTCATGACCTGGAACTTTGCCATGCAGGCGATCGACCACATCCTGAACTCCGCCGCGAAAACGCTCTATATGTCCGGCGGTCAGATGGGCGCGCCAATGGTCTTCCGCGGACCGAACGGTGCCGCTGCCCGCGTCGGCGCGCAGCACAGCCAGGATTACGCCGCGTGGTACATGCAGATCCCCGGCCTCAAGGTGGCGATGCCCTATTCTGCCTCCGATGCCAAAGGCTTGATGAAAACCGCGATCCGCGACCCCAACCCCGTCGTTTTCCTTGAAAATGAAATCATGTACGGCAAATCCTTCGATGTGCCCGATGTCGAGGATTATACCGTCCCCTTCGGCAAGGCCCGCATCTGGCGCGAGGGCACGGATGTCACGATCGTCAGCTTTGGCATCGGCATGACCTATGCGCTGGAAGCCGCTGAAAAGCTGGCCGAAGAAGGCATCGACGCCGAAGTCATCGACCTGCGCACCCTGCGTCCGATGGACACTGCCAGCATCATCAAGTCGGTGATGAAGACCAATCGCCTTGTCACCGTCGAAGAGGGCTGGCCACAAGGCTCCGTTGGGAACTACATCTCAAGCGTGATCATGCAAGAAGCCTTTGACTATCTGGACGCGCCGGTGATCAACTGCACCGGCAAAGATGTGCCCATGCCCTATGCCGCAAACCTCGAAAAACTGGCGCTTGTCACCACGGACGAGGTCATCGCGGCGGTCAAAAAAGTCACCTACAAGTAAGGAGCGGTCCACATGCCCATAGAAATCCTCATGCCCGCCCTCAGCCCCACGATGGAAGAAGGCACGCTGGCGAAATGGCTTGTCTCCGAAGGGGATAGCGTCTCCTCCGGTGATATCCTGTGCGAGATTGAAACCGACAAGGCGACGATGGAATTCGAAGCCGTCGACGAAGGCACCATCGGGAAGATCCTGATCGGTGACGGCAGCGAAGGCGTCAAGGTGAACACCCCCAGACAGCGCCAAGGAAGATGCCCCCGACCAGGACGCGGCCCCTGAAAAAGGCTACGGCCGCGGCGAAAGCGACGCCAACGACACAGGCACATCCGCCCCCGCCGCGCCCAAGGGCAGTGACGGCAAACGGCTGTTTGTAACACCGCTGGCCCGTCGCATCGCGGCAGACAAAGGCGTGGACCTGACCGAACTCTCCGGCTCTGGCCCGCATGGTCGCATCATCAAAGCAGATGTTGAGGCAGCCTCCGCCGGTAGCGCCAAAGCCAAACCGGCCGAAAGCACGCAAACCGCCAGCGCACCCGCGACCACAGCGGCCCCTGCCGCCGGCCCTTCCGCCGACGCCGTGATGAAAATCTACGAAGGCCGCGCGTTCGAGGAAATCTCCCTGAACGGCATGCGCAAGACCATCGCCGCGCGCCTGACCGAAGCCAAACAGTCGATCCCGCATTTCTACCTGCGCCGCGACATCGAGCTCGACGCGCTTCTGAAGTTCCGCGGTGAGCTGAACAAACAACTCGAAGCCCGCGACGTGAAGCTGTCGGTCAACGACTTCATCATCAAAGCCTGTGCGCTGGCGCTGCAAACCGTATCTGACGCCAATGCCGTCTGGGCCGGTGACCGCATCCTGAAACTCAAGCCCTCGGATGTGGCCGTCGCCGTGGCCATCGAGGGCGGCCTGTTCACGCCTGTGCTGAAAGACGCCGAGATGAAATCGCTCTCGACCCTCTCGGCCGAGATGAAAGACCTCGCCACCCGTGCACGCGACCGCAAGCTTGCGCCGCATGAATATCAGGGCGGCAGCTTCGCCATCTCGAACCTCGGCATGTTCGGGATCGACAACTTCGATGCGGTCATCAACCCACCCCATGGCGCGATTTTGGCCGTCGGCGCAGGGGTCAAGAAACCCGTCGTCGGCAAGGATGGGGAGCTCGCCGTCGCCACGGTCATGTCCGTCACCCTCTCTGTCGATCACCGCGTCATCGACGGTGCCTTGGGCGCGCAGCTGCTCAGCGCCATCAAGGACAATCTCGAAAACCCCATGATGATGCTGGCGTAACCCCTCTTCCAAATGGATCCAAATCCTCGGGGGTCCGGGGGCAGACAGCCCCCGGCCTCACAACAAAAAAGGCCGGCCCCAATGACGGGTCCGGCCTTTTCACATCTCGACGAAGCCGCGCGCCCTCAATCCCCTAGCATTACATATTAATATCGCCTTGCGGCCCCAGCATGTGATCCATCAGGACCGACGGCTGATCGCAACCCGCCTCCCCCACGACCCGCGCAGGGATGCCCGCAACGGTCTTGCAGGGCGGCACAGATTCCAGCACGACAGACCCCGCCGCAATGCGCGAGCAATGCCCGATAGAAATATTACCCAACACTTTCGCCCCTGCGCCGATCAGCACGCCGTTGCCAATCTTCGGGTGACGGTCCTGCTCTTCCTTGCCCGTCCCGCCCAAAGTGACCGAGTGCAGCATCGACACGTTGTCGCCCACGACCGCGGTTTCGCCAATCACGACGGAATGGGCGTGGTCGATCATGATTCCCTTGCCGATCGTCGCGGCGGGGTGGATATCGACGCCAAAAATCTCGCTCACGCGCATCTGCACGAAATAGGCCAGATCCCGTTTACCTTGTTTCCACAGGTGATGGCCCACACGGTAGGCCTGCACGGCCTGATAGCCTTTGAAATACAGGATCGGTTGCAACAGCCGGTGGCAGGCGGGGTCACGCTCGTAAATCGCCACCAGATCGGCACGTGCCGCCTTGATTAGGTCGGGATCACTGGCAAAGGCCTCCTCCACCATCTCATGGACCACCATCATCGACATTTCATTCGAGGCCAGCTTCGCCGCGATACGGTAAGATAGCGCTTTCTCGATGGATTTATGGTGCAGAATCGTAGCGTGGACAAAACCGCCAATCAGCGGCTCATCGCGGACAGCATTCTGTGCTTCCGTCTGGATCTGATCCCAAACCGGATCCACCGTGGCGATATTCGTGCGTGCATTTGCCATAAGACCATCCTTCTTTGTCCCCACGATATAGCAGGTTCCGCCCAAGTGCCAAACGCAAAGCCAAAGGTTTACACGCGCAGTTTATCACAAATTGATCTCGCCAAACAGCGCGGGCCCCGCCCCGTACAGCGCAGAAACCTGCGCAACACTGATCAACGCAGGCCCCGCCGCCCCGTCACCTGCGCGCATTTGGGTGGTATAGGTCCAGCTTGCGCGGTCCACGAGCTCTTCGCGCAGGACAACACCGTTTTGCAGGATACGCAGCTGATATTGCTCGCTTTCCTCGGCCAGTGGCACATCGAAACCCGTCCACCCGTCGCCATTGATCCGCGTCCGGCGTATCCAGCTAAACCGCAACGCCCCCGCCTCTTCTTCTGTTCGCAGGTGGCAGGGCCGATAGGGGCGCAGCCCGTTGCCGTCAAAGCTCTCGGTTTTTTGAACGTAGCTTGGGTCGTTCAGCGGGCGGCCCGCAGGCCCGATGCGATAGGTCTGCGCGATCCGCAACAGGTTCGGGCTCAGCTCGATCTGGCGAGGGACAGAGTTGAGCAGCACAAACTGCGATCCCGCCGGCCAGACATCCGGCATCATCCCATCCGACCCCGCTTGCCCGCGGAGCCGGTCGCGCAGAAGATAGGTTTGCGGGGCGATCAGCTCGGCCCGCGCGAACTGGAACACCTCCCACCGGTCGGCAGAGCCGTCGCCGATCGCCGCCAGATTGGCCCCGCCCAGCAGATCGGCCTCATCAACACTCTCTAACACACCGCTGGTCAGCATGACCTGCAGCGCCTGCCCGCGATCCACCACACCGGGGCGCGCATGGGCCATGTCGTTTTGCGTGCCCCCCATTGTCGCGCGCAGGGGCATCAGAGTGTTCAACCTGAAATTCGTTTCCCCGCCAGAGGCATAGACCGCGACGTTGCCCGGCCATTGCCGTGCGGTGGCCGCAATATGCGGCGCATGGGGCACCTCGTCACCGCGCAGCAGCGGCAGGTCCAGAAACAGCGCGTTCACCGGTACGGGCGCGACAAAGGGTTTCAACGCGACCAATTCGTCATCGAAGGGCGCGGGGTCATAGACCTCGGGCTCAATCCGCACGGCCTCGATCAAAGACATCTCCCCCATCTCGACGCGATCCACACGGTACAGCGCCTCCCCCTCGCCATCGTCTGGCGGCAAGGCAATCACATCACCCGCGCCGACATCCATCATCGACGGCGGCAACGCCAGACGCACCCCTTCGCGTGCCACACGCGCCTCTGTCAGCCAGCGTTCAGCTGTCTGGTGCCCCTCCGCCCGGGTGAGCGCCATATTGAACTCTGACATCGCCACCGCATGGGTCGCGTCGTCAGGCAAGATCGCCTCTTCCGCGATCACCTCGTAATCCCCGTCCGCTTGCACAAACCGCAAACGCAGACGCCCCGAAAGCGCCGCCTCTGCCTCACGGGACTGTTCCACCGGTGCCTCCAAATCACCCGAAACAGCCAACGTCTCTCTGTTCAGCGGCACGGCATCCAATCCGTCCCGCATGATGAAACGCAACACCCCGTCGCGTTCCACCGCATCAAAGCCATAGCGCAGCATCAACGGCTGCAACGCCGCGCGCGCATCGGCCACCTCGTCCACCACATAGCCGCGGACATAGCCATACAGCCCAGAGGTATCGAAATCGTAAACGCCAGCACGACGGCAGATCGCCGCCACGAGTTCGGACAAGGGCAGCGCCGCACTGCGGCCGTTCAGCCAATGCCCACGGGCGTAATTTCGACCATCGCTCCACAGCGCGCGATTATTGGGAAAGAAAGGATAGGGCCGCGTATCCCAGGCCCAAACAAAGGCGCGGGTCATATCAACCATCGGCCCGCCATAGGCCGCCGAGGTCGGATTATGCGCCGGATCCCGCCAGTGATCCGCCAAGGCACGCAGATATTGCATCTGCATCAACTCATCCCGCGCGCCCGACGAATAGCGCGGCAAACTGCTTTCAGAACTTTTGAGGTCAAGAAACTTGTTCGGCTGGTTGGTCCCCTTGTCCACCGCCGCGCAGCCGTATTCCGTAAACCAGATGGGCTTGGACCCGGGCAGCCAGCCCGTCGGCTCTGCTGCGCGCGCACCGCCGATACGATTGTGGTGCAGGTTCTCCCACCAGCCGCGCAGGTCCTTGTAACGGTAAACCCAAGGCTCCCCATGGGCGCCATCGGTGATCGGCGTACGGCGTTGCGCCGCGCGCGCCTCGGGCGAATGGTAATACCAATCAAACCCTTCGCCACCCGCAACATTACCCGCCAGATAGTCGAGCGCATAAATGCTGTCGCTATGCTGCGCGTCCAGATGATCTGTACCGTCGCGCCAATCGGACAGCGGCATATAATTGTCGATACCGATGAAATCGATCGTGTCGTCGGCCCACAGCGGATCAAGGTGAAAGAACACATCGCCGCTGCCATCTTGCGGGTGATAGCCGAAATATTCGGACCAATCCGCGGCATAGCTGATCTTGGTGCCCGCGCCCAAAAGCAGCCGCGCCTCTGCGGCCAGCGCGCGAAACGCCTGCACCGCCACAAAGCTGTTCCCCGCGCCGCGGATCTGCGTCAGCCCGCGCATCTCGGTGCCGATGCAAAAGGCCTCTACCCCGCCTGCGGCTTTGCACAGCGCGGCATAATGCAGGATGAACCGCGACATCGACCATTCCTGTGGGCCGGTATAGATGACCTGCCCGCCCGCAACGGTAAAATCCGCCGCCGTGACCGTGCCAAAGAACGCCGCTACCTCGTTATGCGCGCGCAGCGTCCCGTCAGAGCTGCCCGCCTGACCCGGCGCTTTCGCCAGCGTGATCCGCCCCCGCCAAGGCAACTTGGGCTGGGTGCCCGCATCGCTATAGGGATCGGGTAAGGCATTCCCTTCTAGCTGGTCCATCAGGATGAACGGGTAGAACATCACCGCCTTGCCCGCCGCCTGAATGGCATGGATCGCCTCGATCACCGCGGCATCTGCGGGGGTGCCACCATAGACCGGACGGTCGTCCTCGCGGGCAATCACCTCGGCGGTGCCGCGGGTCAGACCGGCCACCTGCCACGGCATGTTTTCGCCCTCGTCCTCGGCGCTTTCCACCTTGGGGCGCAGGCGGCATTCTCCGCACCGCAGATCATCGCCGAACCACGAGACGACCAGCGACGCGGCAGCCAGCTGCGGCAGGTCCTGCGTGGCATCCTCCAGCGCGGCGGTGAAATCGCTGCGCCCGTCGGGGGTAGAGACATTGGCGCTCCACCGGCCACCCTGTCCGTCGGTATAATGCACCGGAGTCGTCGCTAACGCGTATTCCCCTGTGCCGGGAATCAGCGCGACACCTTTGACCCCATGGGTGACACTGATGTCGGCGGCAGGCGCATCCGGTTCCTCTGCGCGCAGCACCTCGAAGGAAAACTGCGGCACGCGGTTGCC
>MAAC01017709.1_pt1 | contig 11937 bp, 7 predicted proteins | sample 1115981 | NCBI WGS metagenome assembly MAAC01 (sample SAMN04961126, study PRJNA320927) | seawater metagenome | isolation source: sample BD02T64 sea water enriched with oil for 64 days | place: USA:Gulf of Mexico | collected 2013-07-27 | reverse complement strand
GTGATGGCACTAGGATTCGAACCTAGGACCGCCTGCTTAGAAGGCAGGTGCTCTATCCAGCTGAGCTATGCCACCATTCAAGGATATTAACTATCCTGAAAGCTTTTAAAACTGATTACCTCATTCTACTCGGTAATCCATTTATTAGAGCTATTAATTCTTTAAGAAAGTAAACTTTCTACACAATATAATCACTCAAATTTGTCGGGGTGGCAGGATTCGAACCTGCGACCTCCGCGTCCCAAACGCGGCGCGATAACCGGGCTACGCTACACCCCGAAACGGTTATCAAAAAAAAGCGGAGAGACGGGGATTCGAACCCCGGGTACCCGGTAAGGGTACGCTTGTTTAGCAAACAAGTCCTTTCGGCCACTCAGGCACCTCTCCTATTATAATTTAATGAACTACGCTTTTAATATTTCAAAGCGGATGCAAATGTAAGTTTTCATCTTAAAGAACGCAAACTATTTTTTCGATTTTTTTAAAGGTTTTTTTTTATTCAGGATATTCAATACGTAAGTGGTAGATATTAGCCAACTTATGCTTTAAAACTTTTTTGATTGATTGAATTTCTTTGAAGGTTATATTGGCATTTAAAAACTGATCACTCTCAATTTGCTTACTAATTATGCTTTCAACAAAGACATCAATTTTTGCAGATGTAGGCTCTTTTAAACTTTTTGAAGCCGCTTCTACACTATCACACATCATTAATATCGCTGTTTCCTTACTAAACGGTCTTGGGCCAGGATACATAAAATCAGTAATATTAATATCAGCCTCTAAATTTTTCTCTTTGCTATAAAAATAATAAACCAAGCTCGTACCGTGATGGGTTCTAATAAAATCAATTAAACGGTCTGGTAAATTGTTTTTCTTCGCAATCTCTATTCCATCAATAACATGATTAATTATTGTACTTGCACTTTCTTTAGAAGACAATTCATCGTGAGGGTTAATTCCTGTAGATTGATTTTCTGTAAAATAAGTTGGGTTCTTCATTTTACCAATATCATGATACAAAGCTCCTACCCTTACTAACATTGCATTTGCACCAATTTCATTAGCAGATGCTTCTGCAAGATTCGCTACATTTAACGAATGATGAAAAGTTCCAGGAGCCTTATTTGACAATTCTTTTAGTAGTTTAGAATTTGTGTCCGAAAGTTCCAATAAGGACACGTCTGAGACCAAACCAAACATTTTCTCATAGGCATAAATTAAAGGTTGCACAAACAAGGTTGCCAATCCGCAAAGCACAAATAGTACAAAAGTTTCCCACTTTAAATTTTCGACACTGCCTTCATGAATTACAAAAAACGCAAAGTATGCAACAATATATATCAATGTAATCTGTCCTACTGAAATAAATAAATTCGCTCTTTTATAAAGTTCAGATACCGTTAAAATGGTTACAATTCCTGCAATAATTTGCAAAAACATATACTCATAATTATTAGAGACTACAAAGCCCAAGAGTAATACTGTTATCACATGAGTAAACAATCCTAATCGTGCATCAAAAAAGGCTTTCAAAACTAATGGTAAAATACAAAGTGGTACGACATAGATATATGACGAATTGTAATTAACCACTAGTGTAGTTAAAAACACCATCAAAAGAATATTAAAGAAAATAAAAGTAACTTTAGTATTGTTTATAAATACATCTAAGCGATACTTTCTTAAAAATAGCAACAACATTAAAAGTGCTAGAGCAACCAACAAGGTATAAGCTCCTAAAATCCAATTATAATTAGCTTCACTCCATACTTGAGATTGATATTCGGACTCTAGAGACTTTAGGATTTTAAACTTATTACCCTCTACAACTTCTCCTTTAGATATTATTAATGTTTCACGTTCTATACTACCTCTCACCAAGGAAATTTTATCTAATTCTTCTTGTAATGAATTGTCCGTTAAACTTTTATTTAAAGAGATATTTGGCTTAATGACATCGAAAAATAGTGATAAATACTGCGATTTAAAATCGGAAACACCCAAATTATTTATTTGTCCTTCTAACAATACTCTAATGTCATTTTGTGAAATAATATTTGAATAATTGGTAGTGGTTCTCTGTGTTCTATTTACTAAAATTACTATTTGTTTATCTGCCGTATAATTATATTCTTTATCTAAAATTCCAGTAGCATACAAGTTATTTAATATTTGTAGTCCTTTGTTGTAAATGCCATCGATATCAATGATTGATAATGAATCAGAAAAGGTAAGCACATTAAATTGTGATTGAAATTCAAGTCTAATCGCACTAACCACAGTGGTATCCAAATCAAAATATGAAATGGCATTATCATTAATCGATTTGCGTTCAATTTGTAACTCTGCATCTGTTTTTTTTATTGCAAAATCAAAAGGGGCATATAAATTTTCTGATTGCCATGGTTTTCCTTTTTCAAAACTATATTTAAATTTTCCGCTTTTTGGAAATAAATACACAATTAAAAAGGTGGTAGAAACAAAAAGTAATGCCTTATATATTAAAGAATGGTTCTTGTATAGCTTATTAATGAAGTCTTTCATTTATCATATTAATATTCACTCAAAAGTAATAAAAAATAAAGGAGCAGCAATGGGTCATGATTATGATACAATCATTCTATTTTCTTCCAAATTTTAATTAATTTCGCATAATCAAAATATAAATCATATCACAATGAATAAAGAGGTTGTAATCGTATCTGCTGCAAGAACACCTATTGGGAGTTTTTTAGGTGCTTTATCTACTATTCCTGCTCCAAAATTAGGAGCAATAGCCATACAAGGGGCATTGAATAAAATTCAATTGAAACCTGAAATGGTTGACGAAGTTTTAATGGGAAATGTTGTTCAGGCTGGAACTGGTCAGGCACCAGCGAGACAGGCTGCCATTTATGCTGGAATTCCTGATACTGTACCATGTACCGCTATAAACAAGGTATGTGCTTCGGGTATGAAAGCTGTAATGCAAGCTGCACAATCTATTGCATTAGGAGACGCTGAGATTGTTGTTGCTGGTGGGATGGAGAACATGAGTTTAATTCCACACTATTTACACGCTCGTACTGGAACCAAATTTGGACCTGCCTCATTAATTGATGGGATGCAAAAAGATGGTTTGGTAGATGCTTATGATGAAAATGCGATGGGAGTTTGTGCCGATTTATGTGCTTCTGAATATGAATTCTCTCGAGAAGATCAAGATGCCTATGCGATACAGTCATATAAGAGATCTGCTGCTGCTTGGGATGCCGGAAAATACAATTCTGAAATTGTACCTGTTGAAGTTCCTCAACGTCGTGGAGAACCTTTAATAATTAATAAAGATGAAGAATACACCAATGTAAAAATGGAGAAAATTCCAGCTTTGCGAGCTGCATTCTCTAAAAATGGTACGGTTACCGCAGCGAATGCTTCTACAATAAATGATGGTGCTGCTGCTTTAGTATTAATGAGTAAAGAAAAAGCTGAATCATTAGGTCTTAAACCATTGGCAACTATAAAAAGTTATGCAGATGCGGCGCAAGAACCAAAATGGTTTACTACGGCCCCTGCAAAAGCTCTTCCAAAGGCGCTTGCTAAAGCTAACATCTCAATTGATGATGTTGACTATTTTGAATTTAATGAGGCTTTTGCTGTTGTTGGCTTGGCGAATATGAAAATTCTAGGCTTATCAGATGAAAATGTAAATGTAAATGGTGGTGCTGTATCCTTGGGACATCCTCTTGGCTGTTCTGGTGCCAGAATTATTGTAACTTTAATCAATGTTCTAGAACAAAACGATGCAAAAATTGGAGCTGCTGCTATTTGTAATGGTGGTGGTGGTGCCTCAGCAATTGTTTTAGAACGCAACTAACCTACTGCTAAATGCAATATGGAATCTGCAATTTAAGTATTGTTCCTTTAAGATTGGAACCTTCTGATGCTAGTGAACTCGTTTCGCAAGTGTTATATGGTGGCTTTTTTAAAGTTTTGGAACAACGTAAAAAGTGGAGCAGAATTCGTTTGGATTATGATCAATATGAAGGCTGGATAGATAATAAACAATACCAGGAAATTTCTGAAATAGACTTTAACACGTTGTGTAAAACAGACGCGATTTATGTTACAGATCTTGTTGAATTTTTTCAAGATTCAAATGACGCATTGCATCCCATTACATTGGGAGCTTCCTTGCAGGGATTATCCCTTCTAAATCATGTTTACGACGGAAATTCAACAACTAAAAAACAAGACAAATGCAATATTTTAATCACTGCATTTCTTTATATGAATGTCCCTTATCTTTGGGGTGGTAAAACTCCATTTGGTATTGATTGTTCTGGATTTACTCAAATGGTATATAAACTTAACGGTTATAAGCTTTTGAGAGATGCTTCACAGCAAGCCACTCAAGGTGAGGCGTTGAGTTTTATCGAAGAAAGTGAACCTGGTGATCTCGCATTTTTTGATAACGCTGAGGGTAATATTGTACATGTTGGTATTATCATGAAGGATAATTATATTATTCATGCACATGGGAAAGTTAGAATTGATCGATTAGATCATTCGGGAATTTATAATGTCGAGACCAATACACATACCCATAAATTGAGAGTGATTAAAAAGATTATATAAAAAAAGCCACTCATATGAGTGGCTTTTTTTATATTGAATAGTCAAATTTAGTTTCCACCTTCCAATGAATCAACTTTAGCTTTCATCGCTTTAAAATTGTCCACATCATCTAAGGCACTATAAATATTCATTAAAGTTCTAGCGGCACTTAAATTTTCTGGCTCTTTATCCATAACTTGAGTCAAATAAGGAACAGCATCTTTATACATTTGTTGTCTTTTCTCTTTAAGCAAGTCATATTTATCATTATCTGCTGAAGAAGTTCCTAAGTTGTTCATTTCATCAATGATTCCTTGTTCCTGGTCCAATATTAACGCTGCCATATTCATTTGTGCTTTACTAAAATCTGGATCAATTTCTATAGCCTTATCATAATAAGATTTAGCAGTATCAAAATCCTTCTCTTCTGCTGCAAAAACACCTAGATTAAATATTAAATCGACATTATTAGGATCAATTTCAAGCGCTGATTTAATGAGCTCCTGATATTTATCTGTGTTGCCCATTTTGTAATAGACATTTGCTTCTGAAAGGATTAAATTTAAATCATTTGGGCTCGTTAGTTTTGCAGATTCAATAGCTGAAATTGCCTTGTCATTTTCTCCAAGTTCTACATAAATAAGCGCAATATTTTTCGCTATTTCGGCTACTTTAGATATAGTTTTGACATTTTTCGAATTATCATGTGATCCGCCTTTAACAGAAAGATCTCTTATCATTTCACTAGGAAATTTTTGCTCTTCTCCTGTTTCAATCTCAGTTGCCATATACTCTTCGCTAATCCCAGTATATCCTAGAGTATTTAATTCACCATAAAGTTTTATAGCCGTATCATAATCCTTTTCCAAAACTGCTACCGTTGCTGAATTAAATAAATAAAGTGTGTCAGATGTTGACATTCTATAGGCATTCTCAAAATTTGTGGATGAAACTCCATAATTTTTTTGCTCATAAGCATCACTTGCTTTTTTAATAAATGAATTACTCATCTCTAGTTTCATTTCATTTACCTGAGCGGTATATGTCGTTCTTCCAGATGCTGCTTCAATCTCGCTAAGATCTTTAAAGCTACTTAATGCATCAGCAATTTCAGTATCAGTTCCTGCACCATTTGCATATAATGCCTTTCCTTTTAAAAAATAAAATTTCGCCTTAGTTTTCTCATCCATGGTAGATAGTAAAGCTTCAGCAGAATTAATAGCCGCTTTAGCATCAGCATAATTGCTACTTTTAATAGCTTTATCTGCCAGCTTTAGCTCTTTTTTTTGTGCAAAAGAGAACGTGCTAATCATTACAGCTAATCCAAATACAACTTGTTTTCTCATCTTCGTAATTTTAAATATTAATCAATTAATCGTTAGTTTCGGTAGGGTCATTATCAAGAGTTGTGCCATCATCTGTAGCGTCTTCTATATCAGCACCTTCAGCATGATCTACATCGTCTTCATCATGCATGATTTTTGCAACGGCGGCAATAGAATCACTATTTTTGAGATTAATTAACTTAACCCCTTGAGTCGCTCTTCCCATAACTCGTAAATCTTGTACAGCCATTCTAATAGCGATTCCAGATTTATTAATAATCATCAAATCATCACTATCGGTTACGTTTTTAATAGATACTAAACTTCCTGTTTTCTCAGTTATTGAAATGGTTTTAACACCTTTTCCGCCTCGATTTGTAATTCTATAATCCTCTAAGTTAGATCGTTTTCCGAAACCATTTTCAGAGACTACCAAAATGTTGCTTTCCATATCATTCACAGAAATCATTCCAATGACTTCATCGGTCTCATTTGCTAGTCTAATCCCTCTAACTCCAGATGCATTTCTTCCCATTGGTCTAGTCTTTGCTTCCTCAAATCGAATCGCTTTACCCGATTTAAGTGCTAACATTACTTGACTTTCACCAGTGGTAAGTTTTGCTTCTAGTAATTCATCATCTTCTTTAATAGTAATGGCATTAATACCATTTGTTCTTGGTCTAGAGTATTGTTCAAGCGACGTCTTTTTTACCTGCCCTTTTTTAGTCGCCATAATTACATAATGGCTATTTATATACTCTTCGTCTTTAAGATCTTGTGTACAGATAAATGCTTTTACTTTATCATCTTGTTCAATATTTATCAAATTCTGAATGGCTCTACCTTTTGAGGTTTTACTCCCTTCGGGAATTTCATAAACACGCATCCAGAAACATTTTCCTTTTTGGGTAAAGAATAACATATATTGATGATTTGTACCCACAAATAAATGCTCTAAGAAATCTTCATTTCTAGTAGTAGAAGCTTTTTGACCTACCCCTCCTCTATTTTGAGTTTTATATTCAGATAAAGAAGTTCTTTTAATATATCCCGCATGCGAAATGGTAATTACTACTTTTTCATTAGGAATCATATCTTCAATAGAAAGATCTCCTCCAGCATATTCAATTACCGAACGACGCTCGTCTCCATATTTTTCTTTAACATGAACCAATTCTTCTTTAATGATTACCATACGACGCTCTTTTTTATCAAGAATGTCTTTTAAATCTTCAATAGTTAGAATAAGAGCATCATACTCAGCACGAAGTTTGTCTTGTTCAAGACCTGTAAGTTGACGCAATCGCATTTCTACAATGGCCTTTGCTTGAATTTCACTCAATTCAAAACGGTCAATTAATTTTTGTTTGGCTTCATCTGCATTTGCTGATGAACGAATAAGTGCAATTACCTCGTCTATATTATCAGAAGCAATGATTAATCCTTCTAATATATGTGCGCGCTCTTCAGCTTTACGTAATTCGTATTTTGTTCTTCGAACAACTACTTCATGACGGTGCTCAACAAAATAATGAATCATTTCTTTAAGATTCAACATTTGCGGACGCCCCTTAACCAAAGCAATATTATTTACACTAAATGATGATTGTAAAGCTGTGTATTTATAAAGCTTATTAAGGACAATATTAGGAATTGCATCACGTTTTAAAACATATACAATACGCATTCCATTTCTATCTGATTCATCACGAATTGTAGAAATTCCTTCGAGTTTTTTATCATTTACAATATCGGCAGTCTTTTTAATCATGTCTGCCTTATTGACTTGGTAGGGAATCTCAGTTACAATAATACATTCTCTTCCTTGTACCTCTTCAATAATTGCCTTTCCACGCATAACGATACGTCCGCGACCTGTTTTAAAAGCTTCACGAACACCATCATAACCATAAATAATTCCTCCAGTAGGGAAATCTGGTGCTTTAATATGAGTAATTAACTCATCAATTTCAATATCATTATTATCAATATATGCAATTGTACCACCAATAACTTCCGATAAATTATGAGGTGGCATATTTGTGGCCATACCCACAGCAATTCCAGAGGCTCCATTTACTAAAAGACCAGGAATACGCGTTGGCAAAACCGTAGGTTCCTTTAAGGTATCATCAAAATTAAGTTTATGATCAACAGTATCTTTATCAATATCTGCCAACATGTCTTCAGAAATCTTGCGCATACGCGCTTCTGTATAACGCATTGCCGCGGGGCTATCTCCATCAATTGATCCAAAGTTTCCTTGACCATCAACCAGCATATAACGTAAACTCCACTCTTGAGCCATACGAACCATGGCATCATATACAGAAGTATCACCATGTGGATGATACTTACCTAAAACTTCCCCAACAATTCTTGCTGATTTTTTATGTGCGGTATTTGCTCTAACACCAAGTTCATGCATTCCAAAAAGTACACGACGGTGTACTGGTTTGAGGCCATCTCTAACATCGGGTAATGCACGTGACACAATGACTGACATTGAATAATCAATGTAAGCAGATTTCATTTCATCTTCAATATTTATTGGAATAAGCTTTTCTCCTTCTGCCATAAATAAATTTATTAGTTTTTGTAGGTTTTCAAATCGAGCTAATATAACAAAATTGTTAGTCCAACCGCTATTAAAACATGGGTTTTTTAATACTTTTTATCAACAATATTTCGGGACAAAATCGTTAATAACTAAAGGGGGATTAATTTTGATATTACAGCCTTTTTTTTGTCATTTATCCTCTCTAAAAACAATTTAAGGATAATAAAGGTATAGTTTTTGTCTTTATACAGTTGTTTTTATTAATTTTAATGCAGAAAGGAATAATTTATGGACGATAATTTTTCACCAAGAGTTAAAGATGTAATTGCATTTAGCAAAGAAGAAGCATTACGGTTAGGTCATGATTTTATTGGGACAGAGCACCTTATGCTAGGATTATTGCGTGATGGCAACGGCAAAGCTATAGACATATTGAGTGCCCTAGATATTGATTTGAATCATTTGAGACGTAAGGTTGAAATCTTAAGTCCGGCTAATCCTAATATTACAGTTTCATCTAACGAGAAAAAAAACTTGCATTTAACACGGCAAGCTGAACGCGCTCTAAAAACAACATTTTTAGAAGCCAAATTATTTCAGAGTACTTCAATAAACACGGCGCATTTGCTGTTGTGTATTTTAAGGAATGAAAATGACCCCACTACAAAGCTTTTAAATAAATTAAAAGTTGATTATGATAATGTTAAAGATCAGTTTAAGTATATGATTACAAATGATGACGATATAGAATCTCCAAGAGCAGAATCATTTTCAGATGAAGATGCAACTTCTGACGAGAGTTCAAAAGAAAACCCGTTTAGCCAATCTACAACAAAAGGCGCTAAAAAATCGAAGACACCAGTTCTTGATAATTTTGGACGGGACCTTACTGCTATGGCAGAAGAAGGAAAACTTGATCCCGTTGTAGGTAGAGAAAAAGAAATACAACGCGTCTCTCAAATTTTAAGCAGACGAAAGAAAAATAATCCCTTATTGATTGGGGAACCAGGTGTTGGTAAATCGGCGATTGCAGAAGGACTTGCCAATAGAATTATAAAACGAAAAGTATCACGTATTCTTTATAACAAACGTGTTGTAACACTTGATCTTGCAAGTTTAGTTGCTGGTACAAAATACCGTGGGCAATTTGAAGAACGCATGAAAGCTGTAATGAACGAACTTGAGAAGAATGCTGATATTATTCTATTTATTGATGAAATTCATACTATTGTTGGAGCCGGTGGTGCCACAGGAAGCTTAGATGCTTCAAATATGTTTAAACCTGCATTAGCACGGGGAGAAATACAATGTGTTGGAGCAACTACTCTTGATGAGTATAGACAATATATAGAGAAAGATGGCGCTTTAGAACGTCGTTTTCAAAAGGTTATCGTAGAACCAACAACAGTAGTCGAAACTATCGAAATATTAAATAATATTAAAGATAAATACGAAGAACATCACAATGTTAATTACTCGCCAGAAGCTATTGAAGCTTGTGTGAAGTTAACCAGTCGTTATATGACTGAACGCTTTTTACCAGACAAGGCAATTGATGCTTTAGATGAAGCAGGATCTCGTGTACATATTTTAAATATTGATGTTCCAGAACAAATAACAGATCTCGAAAAGCAGCTTGAAGACGTTAAAGAAACCAAAAATTCGGTCGTAAAAAAGCAAAAATATGAGGAAGCTGCTAAGCTTCGTGATGACGAAAAGCGCATAGAAAAAAGTCTGGCTGAAGCTCAAGCAAAATGGGAAGAAGATTCAAAACTTCATCGTGAACTTGTTACTGAAGAGAATGTTGCCGACGTTGTTTCAATGATGACCGGTATTCCTGTTAACCGAATTGCACAAACCGAAAGTAATAAGTTAGCTAATCTCCCAGAATTAATAAAAGGAAAGGTCATTGGCCAAGATGAGGCTGTTGGTAAAGTCGTAAAAGCTATTCAGAGAAATCGTGCGGGCCTTAAAGACCCAAACAAGCCTATTGGGTCATTTATCTTTTTAGGGCAAACTGGAGTTGGTAAAACGCAATTGGCAAAAGTCTTAGCGCGTGAATTATTTGATAGTGAAGACACCTTAATACGTGTGGACATGAGTGAGTATATGGAGAAATTTGCCATTTCACGTTTAATAGGAGCACCTCCAGGATATGTAGGTTATGAAGAGGGTGGACAACTCACCGAAAAAGTAAGACGCAAGCCTTATGCCGTGGTATTACTGGATGAAATTGAAAAAGCGCATCCCGATGTCTTCAATATGTTGCTTCAGGTTTTGGATGACGGTTTTTTAACGGATAGCTTAGGTAGAAAAATTGATTTTAGCAATACTATAATTATTATGACCTCCAATATTGGTGCTCGAAAATTAAAAGATTTCGGTACAGGGGTTGGTTTTGGAACGGCCGCAAGAAAATCACAAGAAGATTCTAATGCTAAAAATATCATTGAAGGTGCATTAAAGAAAGCTTTTGCTCCAGAATTCTTAAATAGAATTGACGATGTCGTTGTCTTTAATACACTTGAAAAAGAAGATATTAATAAAATTATTGATATTGAACTAGAGAAACTGCTGTTGAGAATTAAAGATCTCGGTTATACTCTAAAACTTAGTAAAAAGGCAAGAAACTTTATTGTAGATAAAGGATTTGATCAGCAATATGGAGCACGCCCTTTAAAAAGAGCGATTCAAAAGTATGTTGAAGATGCTTTAGCTGAAGAAATTATTACATCAAAAGTTAGCGCAGGCGATATAATTACGATGGATTTAGAAAAAGATGCCAATGAACTTAGTGTTAAAATTAAACACAGCGAAAAAATTAAACACAGCGAAAAACCGACAGAATCTTAAATTATATAAGCATAACAAAAAAGCGCCGTTAAAAATAACGGCGCTTTTTTAGTTTTAATTAGATGGCAGCTAAAACACATAACTCTAGTTTTTGCACCATGTCTCGTATACAAGAACTATTTATTTGTTGAAATGGGCGAAAGCGAGCATATCAGTCCCAAAGGAAATCAAGTATTAATAGACATTGCTAATGTTATTATAAGGAAAGATTGTTTGTACATATTGTACATCGTAAATATTCTTATGCTGGAGATTCTTCCATCTATCTGGAAACCTCTAAAATTAAATCCTTTCTGGTTTTGCTGTTGCAGCAGAAGTACCAACCTCTAAAACCAATGCAGAAATTGAGCGCTTATTTCTAGATTGGCCATTTGAGATTTTCACAGATATTGAAACCGTAATTCATAGGGATAAGCATCTGAAAGAACCAAAATAAAGGGATTTTGAATTGCTAATATAATTAGTACTGAGGGGGCTAATAAAAAAAAAGCAGCCATTTTCATGACTGCTTTTTCATTTTTTAAATACTATTAATCAACTATTTTCTATTCACATTTGAAGACACAATTTTCTTAATAACTGTTCCTTGATTCGTGATTA
>MAAC01002295.1_pt1 | contig 11947 bp, 10 predicted proteins | sample 1115981 | NCBI WGS metagenome assembly MAAC01 (sample SAMN04961126, study PRJNA320927) | seawater metagenome | isolation source: sample BD02T64 sea water enriched with oil for 64 days | place: USA:Gulf of Mexico | collected 2013-07-27 | reverse complement strand
ACCGCTGTGTAAGTCCAGTTACCCGCCGCATCAATGGCAAGGGCACCATACGTGCCCACAACTGTGCCCGCGACAAACCCGCTCTCGCCCGCATCAACGTCATCAGCCGTCAGTTTACCGGATGTACTCAGAACTCCATCTTCTTCAACGGTACCTGTATCAACGCCCGTTACAATAGCCTCAGTATTTTCGATAGGTGCTACCTCTACCGGTGGCAGACTCCCGTCGTCAAGCGCATACATGCGTTCGAATGTGGATTGGGAACCATCAATAGCTAAAGGCTCATCATGAAAAGAAACATCAGCAACACGACCATTCAGCTCATTCCCCCAGGCGGTACCACCTGCTGTAACATCCCAATAACTTGGGCCTCCGAGGTCAATATTATTCGCTTCACCCGAATATACGACTTCCCCATCCAGCCAAAGGTTCAATGAACCTGTTGCACTGTCCAAAACAACTTGAACATCATGCCAGCCAGTATCATCAAACGCATCACGAACTTTAAAATAATCAAGTTTCCCATCGTCACCTCGTAAGGCCACTTGCAGATCATTACCTTTTACAATGATACCGTACTGAGTATGGTTCCAAAGAACACGCTGTTGACCACCATTTAAACTATTTAAATCAAACGTCACACTTAATGTGAAGCTATCCATATCAAACATTGAGGGATCGCGACCCAGATTAACCACGCCAGCTCCAAAATCTGTCGCAGCCTGGGCTAATAGGTCGGCTTCTGAAAGCTCAGGTGTTGGCTCCGGTGTTGGCTCCGGCGTTGGCTCCGGCGTTGGCTCCGGCGTTGGCTCCGGCGTTGGCTCCGGCGTTGGCTCCGGCGTTGGCTCTATAACTTCAGATTGTTCTTCAAGTGCAGAGGCGGCATCATTGTCGTCAAGCGAATACATGCGATCATACAGTGATTGAGAACCATCGATTTCCAAGGCTTCACTGTGAACCGAGACATCAGCAACTTGTCCATCAAGTTCGTTCCCCCAAGCGGTGCCACCTGCTGTTACATCCCAGTAGCTTGGGGTCCCTATATCTACATCTGCATCAGACCCAGAGTACACAATCTCACCGTCAACCCAAAAATCTAGTGTACCCGTACTCGCATCCCTAACAACTTGAACATCGTGCCATCCTGTGTCATCAAAGACATCAGGGACATCTATATAATTTAGCTGGCCGTCTTGTCCACGCAATACAATCTGCAAATCATCATTATTGATGATTATGCCATATTGTGTATGGTTCCATAGAACACGTTGCTGCCCTCCATCAAGACTATTCAACTCAAGAGTTACGCTAAGCGTAAAATCCTCCATTCCGAACAAAGCTGGATCACGGCCAAGATTAACTACACCATCCCCAAAACTATTAGCAGCTTGAGCCAATAAATCAGCTTCTGTTTGAGAAATTACACTACTCATGACAGTTGTCTCCTAATGCAGACAGCAAATTGAAATTGCCGTACGATCCAGCAATTAACGCATTTCGGAAGGAGAATATGACAAAATCTTAAATAAACAGTTACGCGACGCAAACAAAATTGGCATAATTTACCAAGTTAACTCAACAAAAACTAAATAAATTTCAATAAAATTTTGTCAATAAAATAAAACGTAGAAAAACTCAAGTAATAGTGTATTCGATACAAATATAGACTTAATAAATTAACACCAAATCATAATTATCTGCACAATTCATGATTTATTTTTTCTATAGAAAATTCAATTTATTTTTACATATAAATGTATTGTTGAGATTTTGGTTCAACCGCTCGAAACCCATACGCGAATAAACAAAATCTACATATTTATTTAATCTACTAACTTCCCCGAAAACCAATTTCAATCTATATTTTTGCGGCTTCGTCATACTGAAAACACCAAAATAAATAACTGAAATATTGGTGACCTGCGAAATTAACCATACAAATTACATCCTTATGCATATTTCTACACCAAATGAGGGATGACGCACATCGCTGCACATCGTATATCTGCTTGCGAAATTAATACTGCCTGCATCTCCTCAGGAGAAAACAAAAATGAAAAAACTAATATCAATTGCCTTTATTGGGTTAATTGGGTTAATTGCAATATTTGCAACTACAGTGACTCATGCCGCTACCCTCTCTTTAATTGGTGGAACAAGCGGCGTCACTTTACCTGCCAATTTTAGCGGCGATCCGCAACTTGCCCTGACAGGCCTAACAGCTGAAGTTGATCAGGTAACTGTTTTCAACAGCTCCAATAGCGCAACCGAAGGGCTTGCTTTATCAGGAACGTCGAGCATTCGCTTCGACTATCTAGGTAAGGAAGCTGGCTATACCAACAAAGCCATCGAGCTTGCTGGGTTTGGTGTATTATTCAATACGGCAACATCAACACCAGGCGACAGCATAACTGTTACCCTGTCGCCAAACGCTAGTGGCTTGCTACCCTTTAAATTCTGGACGTCAGGCGCTGGCGGGCAAAGTGCTGAAAACGGCAACATAGACAGCCCACTTGCAATTGCTTTTGCAGCGCTTTCAGCTGATGGAAAATCCATAATTGCATTACTCGGAGACGGCGCAGGTGACCACGACTTTGACGATATGGCGATCCGCATATCTGTCGTCCCATTGCCACCCGCAATGCTCCTGTTTGGTGCGGCCCTTATGGGGCTCGGCTGGGTAGGGCGCCGTAAAAAAATTACCTAAACCTTGTACATCGATAAAAAGGGAACATTCGCTGTTCCCTTTTTTTTGCCTAAAATGACCTTCACTCAAATTCTGGTTCTTGCCACCAAGGATAGTAAGTTGGCATGTCTTTTGACGGTTTCATGGAGAATTCTGCCGGCCGCTTTTCCAAGAAAGACTGAACACCCTCCACCACGTCAGGACTTTGTCCCATATAAAATATTCCGCGGCTGTCAACTTTATGCGCTTCCATAGGATGATCCGCCCCAAGCATACGCCACATCATTTGTCGGCTAAGTGCAATCGATACGGCGGAAGTATCTTCGATAAATCCGCGAGCAGTTTCACGGGCTGCGTTTAGAAGATCTTCAGGTGCATGCAGTGACTTAATCAGACCACCCTTTACGGCCTCATCTGCAGAGAAAACTTTACCAGAATACACCCATTCCAGTGCTTGAGATATGCCAACGATTCTTGGAAGAAACCAACTACTGCAGGCTTCGGGCACAATTCCGCGGCGCGAGAAAACAAAACCCATTCTAGCTGTCTCAGAGGCAATTCGAACATCCATTGGCAAAGTCATTGTTGCCCCAATACCAACGGCTGGGCCATTAATGGCGCCAATAATTGGTTTTTTGGACTGGAACATACGAAGTGTTACACGCCCGCCCCCATCCCGATGGATAGCGTCTTCTTCGGCAAGCCCCAAAGCTTCGTAATTAAAAGTATTTTTTCCTTCCCCAAGATCTGCACCTGCACAGAATGCACGTCCTTCGCCCGTAATTATGATTGCGCGAACATTATCATCTTCATCTGCATGATCGAATGCGTCGATCAATTCATCCCGCATAGTATGCGTGAACGCATTCAATTTGTGTTAAAATATTCTCGGAAATCTCATATTTGATATGCTCATACGACATCAAATCCACCTCTTATTTTTGTTATTATGGACCTTCAGTGTGATAGAAAACGGATCCCTCTGCAAGGAATAGCAAAAAGCACAAAAAAAATAGCGACCCGAAAGCCGCTATTACTAATCATCACGCGTTAAGGTGAAAGTGCTTATACAGCAGCTTCACTTTTACGTCTACGCCATCCCATGAAGCCAAGTAGCGCAACACCTGCACCGTAAAGCGGCAAGGCTGCTGGTAACGGAACAGCTGTAATAACCCGGATCCAGTCACCTGGCTGGGTTACATACATACTAACACTCAAGACGTAAGGATTGATTAAGCTGTAACCGTCACCTCCGCCTTCCATTCCGCGAAAATCAAATATTTCGCCATTAACACCAGCCCCGCCTGGCGTAAACGCAGTTGGATAGCGAACACCAGTTGCGCCCAAGAACGGTGAAGACGCGCCTTCCAACGAACCGTTGGTATCTGACATCACACCCAGAACTTCATGACTAAACGTCCATTCGACGTTATTGTGTGCAATATGATTAGGTGAACTGTCATTCTCGCGGTTCAAGAAAATCATATGACTGTGGACAGTTGTACCGGCAGCGATAGTCACAGCGCCATCAAGCTGCAAATCTTCTGTCAAAAGATAATACTGTTGCTCGTCAAAGCCTTGCTGAGCCGTATTATATTCAGTTGCATCCATAACTTGAGATGGAGGTGGCGCAAGAATTTCTGCTTGATCCCCTGTATTCGCTGTATTTGTACTTACACTGACAAGGAGTGCACTTGCCGAGGTTGCTGACAGTACGCTTGCAATCGCCGCACCTGCCGCAAGTACCAACCCTTTACCCTTTTTGTATAATCTTTTTCATTGTTCTATTCCCCAAATTACCCGCAATAATACGGTGGTGCGTTTTACAGCCCCCAAAAAATGTTTACTTAGTACTGAGAAATTTGAGCCCTATTGAACCGGCTGCAATTTATTAAGAAAGTATTAATGCCATTATTATAAATGCGAAACCACCTTGTCAATCTGTGAATACGCAAATTTGATTATATTAGTCAGTTTCTAATAAATTGTACTAAATTAACCATTAGCTGGAATAATTTACCTACTATTAACCATATAAATGAATTTTCAATTTGATTGCACTCGGGTTAATTATCCGAATCTCAAATTAACGCTACCATTATAAGCAATAGTCTATAGGTGAGTAGCAGCCACCGCATGCTGCAAAACCTACGCTCCTCCAGCAGCAAACTGCATTACTTCTTCAATGCGCCTAACGTCAAATACACCCGATACAAAAAAAACGGCGATCTACTGACCGCCGCTTTCAATTGAATTGTATTATAGATTATTCGACTACGATGACGTTTCAATTCTACGTTTACGCCATCCTATGAAACCCAGTAACGCAACCCCAGCACCATAAAGAGGTAAAGCTGCCGGAAGAGGAACCACAGACACAGCAGTGGCTCCGCTCACATAAAACTGCTCGGCCACATCACCACCATATGCGAAAGTGATACTTGTAACGTCTTCAAATATTGCTGCCATTACGCCTGCGAATGTGTAGCTGATCAGACCTCCACCATTTAGGCCAATCAAGAGAGTATTAGTTAAACCAACACCTACGTGATCAGCATTCCAAAAAGAGGTCGCTGAAAATGTTACGACACTGTCAAAACCAAGCGTAACAGCTTCACCCGCCGTTACATTATCATCACTCCCCGGGTTACATTGATCGGAACCAGTAAGCACCTTACAAACACCAAGACCTGCAGGCTTGCCGCCAGAAAGGTCGTCGAAATATGCGAAAGCACTCCCTCCCCCCACAACTGATGCTGAAAAAGTAACGTCCAAGCCACTAAAATCAATGACAGTGCCGTCTGCGATACCGCGTTCATTACCCGAAGCTTCCGCCACGAAATCAAGTGTAACTGCATTCGCAACAGATGTTGTGAACATGGCCATTACACCGACTAAAGCTACTGACAAAATTTTTCTCATAGTTTTATCCCCACTCTCGCGTTGCCACCTCATAAAGGTTCTGAAAACGATCGCAGTGCACAAGAATACTTACACCACGATTAATCAAAACCACTTTCTTATTAGTAGATTATTAATTTTATTATCATAATCAACCGAACAAAATGTCAATCAAAAAACCTTTCCTATTTTAAAAATTAGTATCTAATAATATTAGATGTATGAGGTATTATAAATTAGGCGCGTTAAACGGGCAAATTTTGGCGCTCACCAGCTACGTAACCACCATAATTGAAGAAGCAAATACCGAATCACAACCTTTGACTGACTTCGGTGCACACTTTTTCTCCGATATTTGCCCATAAAAACTCTTTGCCCCACTTGATTGAAAAAGGATCCGACATATGTTGGACTACAGGTGTATTTGTAGATTTAGTATTAGGAAAGATCTGGACAGTGACAAAACCGATCTCCGTTATTACGGGCTATCATGCCCACGTATATTATGAAGAAGCGACAAAAGACGTTGCCTCAAACCTTCGAGAGCAAATTGGTCAAAAGTTCGCTGTTAAATTGGGACGTTGGCATGACGAGAACGTTGGTCCTCACAAGATGGCAATGTATTTGGTCAGCTTTATGCCTTCTGAGTTTAACAAACTCCTCCCATGGCTCATGCTTAATCGTACCGGATTGAACATATTACTACATCCGGAAACAGGGAATGATTTAGAAGATCATACCAAAAATGCTGTTTGGCTAGGCAACAAGCTGGACCTGGATCTTAATGGATTGTAACCTTTTGCCAAATCAGCACTGATCTGCAAAGTAGGCAATCCATGGTCCACCGAATTATGAAATTTGTTCAAGTCTTCGTTTTTTCGGCGGCTTGCTTTCTGCTGCTGTCAACTTCAATTGTAACCGCACAATCTCAAGCAAAAGCGGCCCAACAAAATCCAAACCATCTATTTGCCATGCCACGGGTCGCCGAGCATTTGCGATCAGTTGCAATCGCACTCGGCACGAAACGATTTGAAGCTGCAGAGAAAGCGTTAATTCGCCTGACAGAAATCTATCCGTGGCATATGGAAAGCCACTATATTCTAGCGTCTTTGCAATCAACCCAGAAGAAGACAAACGAAGCATTTGCCTCACTTGAAAAGGCAATTGAACTTGGATTTTCCAATCAAGCCCTGCTGTATAAAGACAAAAACCTTGCTCCATTACGCGCGGACAAGCGCTTTCAAAAAATTGCAGAGGAATTCGTAAAGCAAAGCACGCCCCCTAAGACGGCCACTAAATTACCTGTTACCGCGTCGGCCGTGCGAGACGCGAATGCAATCGTATCGAAAAACAACACCGTTTGGGATGGTCGGATTGGATTGCTGAAAAGTTACTTCAAATTCAACAGTCGGAAAGCAACCTCATCAAAGGTACAAACGACGAAAGACGCTGCTGCGGAAGAACTAAACACACTGTTCAAAAGAGGCCTCGCCGCTGGAAACATCGGCGATATTTATGACAATCGCGACAGAAGGCATTCTACGCTGCAATCAAAGGCCTACCCTCAGCTCGCTTTCTCCAAATACAGTGAAACCGCTCAAAAACTGGATATCGACTATGGCCTGAACACAAAAATTATCTTTAGTGGTGTCACATTTGGCAACTCTTCAACAGCCATTTCATCCGGCCCTCTATGGCGAAGCCAGGCACGTCTTGCTTTAACAATACCCGGGGGCCCTCAGAAATTGTTCCTGCAATATCTGAATAACCAACTGTACGTTTTTCCGGCAGTTAAAGACTTTTCACCTAAAGGCGATCTTCTCACTGCGAATACACCCTACATGATATTGTCTGAAGGAAAATCAGGTTCGGATCGACCATTCCTTCGCGCGATCGCAACCATTTTGGCCGCGCTAAATCCTGCAGAGAAAGACCTGCTCTCCAAAACCGGTAAATTGATGCCCGCAGTTCAAATGATATTCAGACGAGGGCAGAAAAACGTTAATTCCGATGCTGAGTACTTAAGCGGCAAGGCTCATCCGCCGGTGTTTCAGAAAAAAAATATCGATCTCCTTAAAATGATCCGTATTGCGAACAGCATAAAAGCAGAAGAGTTTCCTTCTGTTGTTCAATTAAAAGTGCTGCAGGAAAGCGGGCCGCAGTCAGGAATTGACAATTTCTCTCGTGATTTACCAGAACAGATCTTCAATACACCAGCGAGTATTGCGCGCGTGATACGGAACAGCGCTTATACAAAGAGCATGGTTATCGAGGCCCAGTCATCCAAGAAAAATTCAAATGCGAAAACGACTTACAAATGGGCCATCTTGCAAGGGGATAAAAATAAAATATCCATAATACCTCTGGATAAATCAGGCGGAAAAATCGAGATCAAGTCTTCGTGGCACGATGAATTTGTGATGAACGGAAGACCTGATATAAACACTAACCGTGTCGAGATTGCCGTTTTTGCTGATAATGGCAAACAACTGTCTGCTCCATCGTTTGTGACACTGCTTTATCCTGAAAACGAAGAACGCACGTATACTAGCGAGGGTACGTTACTGAGCATTGATCACCGAAATAAAGGAAATCAGTACATCGATCCGCAAGTATTTGCTAAACGCGCCTGGATGGACACTTTCTCATACGATGGCGCGGGCAGGTTATCTGGCTGGAAGCGTGCACAAAAATCCGGAAAATCAGAGTTCACCCGTCATGGCGCAAGAATAGTCGAAAAAGATACAAAAGGGCGTGCAATAAAAGCCGAACAAATCGGGTATCAATATACCCGCGCAAAATCCGGGCATATGGTGGTTACAGAAAAATCACTAGGATCATTTCTGGAGTATCAGTATTTAAGCGATGAGGATCGCTTGGGTATTCTCGTTAAGAAATAAAGGAATACCGGCTCTAGTTATTATCGCGAGACTGATACGCCATATTGCAATGCTTTAAACAATAAGGCTTGCTTGGCACTGACTCGTCATTACAAAATTGAAAATCGGCTTCGCCTGGATGGCCTGTCGGCCATTGACACGCGCGATGAGCAGGAACCACTTTCTTTTTTACTTTTGGTGCCGCAGCAGTTGCTGATTTAGCAGATAAACCAAGACGATTTGCCTTACCAATAACAGCATTTCGCGTAACGCCGCCCAAATCTTCTGCGATTTCCGCAGCTGTCTTACCTGAACCCCAAAGATTCTTCAGTTTTTCGATACGTTCTTCAGTCCAGCTCATAGTCGGTCTCTCTTAGGGGTAGTACGCTTTGACAATAACAAAACAGCATTTGGCCTTTCAGCCACGGTCACTTGCTCCATCATATAACTTTCTATCCCTTAAGAGTCTACTGCTAACGACAAAACAGCCATCTTCTCTTGGCTTTCCTTTACGACGTTTCCATTTTTTGTCGTCGCACCCTTACAGCCACAGACGCAAAATAAATTAGGAAAGCTAAGGCCACATACAGCTCTTGTGTCTCGCTTACCCTAATATTAAAGGGGTAAGGAATTCCAGCCGATCCGAACAAACGATCCGGTATTTTAATAAGTCCAACAATCAACGAAACAGGCAAGCACACCCAGCTTGGCCAAAACAGGTACTGCCAACTACCCGGCATCAAATTGACACCGCGATGGCGTCTTACGAGCGGTAGAATGAAACCGCCTATCAAAGCAGATATCTCAACAATTAGCCTTGGTTTTTGGTCGAACCATGAAGAAGTATTGTGTAAGTTCGTCTCACCCTGATCGTTGAATTCTTTCACGCCCTCCGGTGTATCCCAACCAAACCAGTGTTGACCCCAGCTCGCTTCTTCTCCGGCAAAATAAACACAAGCAAGTCCAAGCCCTGCAAACCAGACAGTGAGCCAAGGATTAGGAAAATATGCTCGCATGGTCAGTAGATACCCCACGACTAGAATTGCCGGAATTAGGATCACAACTGTCAAATTCTCAATTACCCCGAGCTCTCCGCTTAAATGTTCTGTTGCAAACTCTGGCGAAACAGCGCGAATGATCAATTGAGCAGCGAGAATGGAGGGGACCAGCCATAACCACAGCCATGTCGGAAGTTCATGAGAGGTTGGGGTGTCATTTGAAGGCGAGACGTTCATACAATATTTCCAAAACAATTTCTTTCGCCAATCTATTATACGCTTGTTGACTTGTTTCCAACAATCACAACACTAGGGCGGAATAAAAAAATACGAGGCGCAACCAAAAAACCACGATTTTGCCCTCAATAACAACAGATGGGGAGTATCCTATGGGTCGAGTACAGGGAAAGATTGCATTAGTAACAGGCGCGGGTAGCGGACTGGGCCGTGCAATATCCATAATGTTGGCAAAAGAAGGCGCTAAAGTCGCTGTAACTGATATCAATGAAGAGAGTGCTGTAGAAACAGCTAAACTCATTGGCGAAAATGCGATTGCTCTGCAACATGATGTAACGAGCGAAGCACGCTGGCAAGAAGTGCTTGCAGAAACAAAATCAACTTTTGGCGGCCTAAACATTCTTGTCAATAATGCCGGTATTGGTGATGGATCAGATGTTGAAAGCACCGAATTTGAAACATGGAAAAGAGTGCATTCAGTAGATTTGGATTCTGTCTTTCTCGGATGTAAGTATGCTATTTCATATATCGAAGAAACCGAGGGTCTAGGTTCTATCGTTAATATTTCTTCCATTGCCGGGATTATCGCAGGCCATAACATGGCCGCCTACAACTCTGCAAAAGCGGCGGTGCGCCACTTAAGCAAATCTGTAGCGCTTCATTGTGCACGAAAGAAGAATGGCATTCGAAGCAATTCGGTTCATCCGACGTTTGTAAACACCCCGATCTTGCAAGCTATGTTTTCTCGGCACGGCGCGACAGAGGGATATGCGAAATTGGCGCGGCAGGTTCCAATCGGCCATATCGGTGAGCCTGATGATATTGCATATGGTGTCCTCTACCTCGCATCTGACGAATCCCGTTTCATGACTGGCGCCGAACTAATTCTGGATGGCGGTATTAGCGCTATGTAATCCAATACGCGCAAAACTTTCCTCCAAAAAACAAGCAGGTAGTTTGATTAATATGTCCGGTAAAAAAATTCTGTTGATTATGCACCAAGCTCGCTCCGACTCTGGGCGGGTGGGTGAAGTTCTACGCAGCTTGGGTTTCGAGTTGGATATGCGCATCCCTGCTATTGGACATGAATTGCCTGAGGATCCGACGGAACATCATGGGGCAGTAATTTTTGGCGGCCCCATGAGTGCGAACGACGACCATGAAGACTATATCCTTAGTGAAACTAAATACGTGGAAAGAGCTCTGTCTGCAGAAATTCCGTATCTGGGAATTTGTCTTGGCGCTCAAATCATGGCACGAACGCTAGGTGCCGATGTGAAGCGACATCCAGAAGGCTATATGGAAATTGGATATTATAAGGTTGAGCCAACTGATGCTGGAGCGGCCTATTTTGATAAACATTTGCACGCCTATCAATGGCACAAAGAAGGGTTTGACCTACCAAGCGGAAGTACTTTGCTTGCGAGTGGACATTATTTCCCAAATCAGGCGTACCGTCATGGAAAATATGCCTACGGCATTCAGTTCCACCCTGAAGTTACAGAAGCCATGAACCGGAAATGGTTGCGAAAAGCAGCCCATATGTTGGTAGAACCCGGCGCCCAAAACGCAGAAGATCAACTTCATTGCCGCACTCTTTACGATACCGAAATGAACGACTGGACATGGCGTTTCTTACGCCATTGGACAAACCTTGGGAAAGACGGAGAGGAAGCTTAGCTCCCTCCCACATTATATCAGACAACCCGTTTGGATTTGAAATCTGCAATCTCGGCTTCCGAATAACCAAGCCCAACCATTAGCTCATCTGTATGTTCGCCGAGTGTTGGAGCTCGATGTTTAATAGAGATGTCAGATTTCGACATCTTGATCGGGAAACTTGTTACTGGCGCTGGCTTTGCAAGCCCTGGGTAGTCAACATCCCGCATAATCCCCATCGCTTTTAACTGAGGATCATTGAGAACCTGTTCAGGGGACAGAACCGGGCCACACGGCAGGCGCACTTCACCCATTTGCGTCAAAGCTTCTTCTGTGGTGCGTTCCAGACACCATTGAGCCATACGTTCTGAAAGAATATGACCATTATCACCACGATCTTGATCCTTTTCAAAACGAGGATCCTCAAGCCAGTGATCTTCGCCGATCAATTTACACCAGCGTTCAAACAAGGGTTGACCTATGGATTGCACGAGAACCCAGCCATCTTTGGTCTGAAACGTATCTGCAGGCCCGCCGTTATATCCGCGATTACCAATGCCTACTCTATTTTCATCTAACATTGCCTG
>MAAC01011595.1_pt1 | contig 11948 bp, 8 predicted proteins | sample 1115981 | NCBI WGS metagenome assembly MAAC01 (sample SAMN04961126, study PRJNA320927) | seawater metagenome | isolation source: sample BD02T64 sea water enriched with oil for 64 days | place: USA:Gulf of Mexico | collected 2013-07-27 | reverse complement strand
GGTTGCAGAGCTTGATTTAATTGTTGTGATCACTGGCGTTGATGAGGACGAAACAAGAATGACACAGGTTTCAAAAATAATCATACCGGCGTTTGTTAAATAGTGATTAGCTCAAATTAAATTGATAGGACAATAATGAGTTCGGACCAATACAACCGATTGATATGGTTAAGTTGGTCCGCCCCGAACCTTTTTGCTTTCAAGAAAAATATAAGGGGTCAGAGTCAATTTAGGTGAGTTACACATTAAACCAGTTGTTTACTGCCCTCAAATTGAGGCTTTTGAGACGGACAACATAATCACGCTTATATCTCCTTTGGCCGAATCTGCGTTCTTTAGCTTTGTGCCTTAAAAGTGCATCACTAATGTCTTCAATGCGCACTTAGTTGCCTTTATTATCTAGCGATTGTTGAAGTTTTTTATACTTTCCTCCCAACTTTTAACGCAAAGGCTTCAGTTAATTTATCCCAATAGAACCATAACTCAGCAAACCATTGAACATGAGTGCTCACTTATTTGCAGATCAACAGGCGTATTTATTAGTTTTGTTAGGCTAAAGCCCAACCTACAACAAGTTTACCTATTTACTACAGCATTAAAGAATAAAGCTTAAAAATCTGAGCGTGTTAAGGGTTGCACGGTTGGTACTTCTTCTTCAGCTTCTTCAATTGGCTCTTCACCAATCCAATCTACGAGAAATTGTTGCTGCTCTGCAGTGAGTTCGTCATCATCAAGCTTGGTTACTTCCACCGCAGGATCGCTGATAAAAGCAATTTGCTTTTTCACGACTTCACCACGTTGAATATATTCAATTGTGGTAATATCTCCCGGCGAAAATTGCTCTAACGCTTTATCCCATAAGTCAGCTGTACGGATCTCTCTGCGCCCTAGTTTTACAATTTGATCACCACGCTCAATGCCTGCACGATATAATGGGCTATCCACTAAAATTTGGTCTTTTACTATGGCGTCTTTACCGTCAAAGGTAAATTTCACTCTACCAAGATAAGCACTGTCCTCGTCTTTTTGCGTAATGGTTAACCCTGCTGGCAACAATAACGCGGCATAATCAGGTTTGGTTTGACCATAAATATGTTCAGCAAAAAATTTGTCGGCAAACAATTGATCTCCTGTCACTTTTGCTAAAGTCATTCGTGCATCATCTCGACTATATGGCGTTTCAGTTTTACCAAAGTCTTGCCACATTTGGCGCATGTAATCATCTAATGATTTACCCGGAAACTGTGCTCGTAAAGATAAATCCAACGCTAGCGCCATCGCTCGACCATAAATGTAATAACTAAAGAAAATATTCTTAAAGTTATGTTTATCGATGGAAGTACCTGCATCGGTGAACGTCGCTAACTGGCTAGCACCTTCAGGGGTGTAATATAAACGACCCCGCATGTTATATGCTTGGTTAACAATAGTCGCAAGGTGTTCTAAATATTCACTCTCATCGCGTTCCTGCGCTCGTTTGATCATTAACTCACCATAGTAAGTGGTGAATCCTTCTGCTAGCCATAAGCTAGGTGTCATATTCGCGGCTGAAAAATTAAAAGGTTGCAACTCTTGAGGGCGAATACGTTCGACATTCCAGGTATGAATAAACTCATGAGATAAAGTCCCCAACTGTTTGTATTCACCTTCATCCAATGAAGAAGTATTAGTCAAAATAGTTGAATTGCGATGTTCCATACCATCGCCATTAACATGAGGTAAATAACAAGCAATGAAAGTATATTCGCCGTAATCTAAATCAGGTAATTCACCAAATAATTTCACTTGCTCGGCAACAACCTTTTTCGCCATTTCAGTGAATTTATCAAGATCTTCATCAATACCATTGTGATGAACAGCTAAGTTTATGGTTTGTATTTTACCGTTGCTATCAACTTGCCAAGAGCGTACTTGATGATCACTAAGTTCGGTTGGACTATCTAAAAAGTAATCGAGATTAGGCGCGGTAAATGAGTATTTACCACCTGCTTTAGGTAATTGCGTAGCAACTTTCCACTTTGGATTAAACGGTTGAAAATCAATATTTATTGCACGGTCTTGATGATTGGTTGCCCACATAAAAGTTGCCGGCATGTTCAAATGTGCATGACTGCGGTCTATTTGTGAATAAGTACCATCTGCGCGGTCACCAAACAATGTATAAGTCACGGTAACTTCCCCATCATGACCTTCGATATGCCATTGATATGGGTTAGGTCGAGAAATGCTTAAAGGCTGGCCAATACTATTAACCGCTGAAACATTGTAAACGTTTTTGGCAAACTCATGTAAAGCATAACGCCCCGGCGAAGCACGGCTCATTTGCACTTCTAACTGGCGATTTTCTATGCCTGTAAAAGTCGCTGAAATTCTCGCTTCATGATGCACAGCATTATCAAACGATACTTGATAGAGGGTTTCTCCATCAGCGTAGGCGACTGCACTCATAAGCGATAAGCCAAAGGCGATTAATTTGCTCATTTTCATTCCTATCAAGAGGTTAATTTAATACCAATCGGACTAATATATTGATCCGTTTGGTATATATGCTGGCGACAAGTGTAGTAACTAATGGATCCTGAATACAATGCTTTTTTATTTAATTTTACTCGTTTGGACAATTGTTTAATGATCTTGATGTTTAGCCATTTTTAGTCAAAACTAAATGTCATGGTATATAAATAATGACATTACTGTAGATATAATGACAACAACTGAGACTATCGAAACATCGTCCGAAGGCGAATCATTGCCTATTACCGTGGTACATAGAGCAATTCCAGCCTTAGCTGGTGTCAACATGTATCAACTGCCGCTTAGCCAATATATTTATGTCGAAGCAGGAGTGTTATCAGTTATTCATGTAAGCGGACGTTATTTTGTTCCAGCTAAACACGGCATTATTATTCCACCCCAAACTGAACATCAATTACTCGCCAAAACAGCGGTAACACTCTCTATTTATCAGTTTGACGATGAACAAGCTGTCGATTTAGCACTTTCATTACAAGTTAGCTCAGTCAGTCCTTTTCTTTCTGCGTTAATTTTAGAAAGCAAAAACATCACGCAAAACTACCTCTGGAATAGTCCACAAGGACGATTATTTCGTACGATTAGAGATGGTATTGTTGTCTCACCAAAGATCGATACTTTTCTTCCTTACCCCAAAGATGAACGATTAACTAACATCACCGATAAATTACTGCTTCACCCGTCATTAAAAAGTGATTTAGTTTCATGGGGAAAGTTTGTGAAGGCCTCTTCTCGCACGTTAACTCGGGTCTTTAAAAAGGAAACCGGTATTACCTATAGCGAATGGCGACAACGCTTGAATGTACAAATCGCCATTAAACATTTAGCTCAAGGTGACAGCATAAATAGTATCGCAAAATTACTTGGTTACGAATCAAGCTCAGCTTTTATTTATATGTTCAAAAAACAAATGGCTATTTCACCAAAGCAGTTTTTAAAATAACGGGGCCTAACAGAAACTTAATGCCTTATTAGTTGCGTTGATCAAATGATGAGTGGTTTCAGGTTCAATTGATGCATGACCCGCTGTTTTACTGATCACTAACTCAGCACTAGGTAACTGCTGATGAAGTAACCAAGCATTATCAAATGGGCAAACCATATCATATCGGCCATGAACAATAATGGTGGGAATATCCTTAATTTTGTCACAGTTCGCTAATATTTGGTTATCCTTCAAAAAGCAATCATTTGTCATGTAATGCGCTTCATGGCGAGATAATGTCCAGCTACTATCATCTCCTGTTAATGCTGCAACAAATTCTTCATTGGGCTCTAAGGTACAACAACGTATTTCCCACTTTGCCCAAGCTTGGGCCATTTTTTCAGCGAGGGCTTTATCATCGCCAATCATGATCTCATATGCCCCTTTAATATTTCTTTGCTTTTCACCCTCAGGAAAACAGTCGAGAAATTCTTGCCAGTAATCAGCAAAAACGCGAGTACCGCCGCCACCATTAAACGCCCAAAGGGTATCTTCCGGCCTGCCTAAAAATATCCCTCGCAAGACTAAACTTAAGATAGAGCTAGGATATGTTTGAGCATAAACCAAGGATAATGTTGATCCCCATGAACCACCAAAAACATGCCATATATCGATATCCAAATGCCGACGAATTGTATCAATATCCTCAACAAGCACCGTTGTTTCATTATTATCTAAACTGCCAAATGGCAATGAACGCCCGCAGCCACGCTGATCAAACAAAATAATGTGATATTTTTCAGCATCAAAAAATTGCCTATCTTTAGCAGAACAACCAGCACCGGGTCCACCATGAATAAACACTACTTTTTGCCCTTGTGGATTACCACACTGTTCGACGTACAACTGATGACCATCACCAACATCCAACCATTCGTGTTTGAATGGCTCTATTTTATTAAACAACTGATTTAATATTGGTTTCATGATTTTGCATTCGATTTGTCAATCTTAATATAAATTAACTTTATCTGACTTCTTTAATATTTTCGAGGTTAAATTTTTTGATGCAGGCTTGGCAAATACAGACATTACCTTTTTTCTCATTAGGTAATTGTGCGATGAGTGCGGCAGGCACTTTTTCTTGAGTACACCAACAAGCTGTGGTTTCGTTTATACCACAGCGATTATTTAACTGACATAAGGGGCAACGCGATTGCTCATCAGAGGTTGTCATTTAACTGAGTTCTGACACCGAATCTCGCAGTATAAGGTTGGGTTTGAATAGTTGTTGGATATGATGTTCTTCCTGCTGATAAATCTCTTTAAGCACTAACTTAGCAGCCATTGAACCCATTTTATTTACCGGGTTTTCGATGGTAGTTAATTTAGGGTAAAGGTGCGAGGCAAACACCACGTTATCAAACCCGATCACCGACAAGTCTCTCGGCATTTCTAAATTATGTTCGCGGGCATATGTCATGGCACCAGAAGCCATTTCATCGTTGGCACAAGCCAAAGCGGTAAACGTTTCTCGTTCGGTTAAAAAATGACGAAGGCCATTAATGCCCCCTAGTTCTTTGAGTTCGGCTTCAAAAATCAAGTTGTCTTTAATGGCAATATTACTTTCTGCCAGTGCTCTTTTGTGCCCTAACAACCGTTCTACAGCATCCGCTTTATATTGAGGTCCCGCGATATAGGCAATGTTTTTATGGCCTTTATCAATGAGGGTTTTAGTCGCCAAATAACCACCCAGTTCATTGTCTAAACTGATGCATTTTTCTGCCAATTCTTCAACATGTCGACTGACCAAAAATATCGGCGTTCGACCTTTATTCAGTTCAACCAAATATTCATCAGATACCGCTTCTACATGTAGGATAATCGCATCACAATTACGGCTGATTAAAAACTCTATGCCGTCTTTTTCTTTGTCTTCTTCACTATGCCCGGTGGTAATAATGACATGTTTACCCGCAGCTCTTATTGCCGTTTCAACGCCACTCATCATTTGACCGAAAAAAGGGCCGTGAATTTCTGAGACTAATAAGCCAATACAGTTACTGCGGTTTGACGCCAAAGATTGCGCAATGGTATTAGGACGATAATCAAGCTCTTTCATGGCAGCGAGCACTTTATCACGCGTTTTGTCACTGACACGAGTATTACCATTCATCACCCGAGAAACGGTGGCTAATGATACTTTTGCTAATTCAGAAACTTGGTAAATAGTTGCCATGGGTGCCCTATTGAAGATGTTCCATATCTAAGGTGTGAAAATAAAAATGAGTATTATGCGCAGATTAACATATTTAATCTTATGACAAAATACTCACCAATGACTAATTAACTGGTCGCTAGCGGCTCTCTGCGCACAATAAGTTCATCACCTATTTGTTTATTTAACTGACTTGATAATGGGTAAGTCATCATCAAAGCGGCTCCGGCAAAAGCAAAGGCAGCGGGGATCCAGCTCATTAATAACTGCATACCTGGCAAAGAAGCTTCGATAGTTGCTTTGTCCATACCGTCATAGCCATAACTTGCTAACACCACTAAGACTAATGCTCCAGCAAAGCCGCCACCGGTTTTTTGCACAAAAGTCCCTGCCGAATAAATAAGTCCAGTAGCACGACGACCATTTTTCCATTCCGAATAATCCGCTGAATCACCCAACATGGTAAAAAATAGTGTTGGCATCATCGCCGCAAAAAATTCAGAGATACAGCCTAAGGTAAATATACCAACAATATTACCTTGTGGTACCCAGTAAAGGGCCGCAGTAAATAGCCCACTGATGATCAACGCCCAAATAAAGAGGTTCTTTTTTCCTAATTTTTTAGCGAAATAGCTGGTGCACAGTGCACCCAAAATTGAGACCAGTAATAAGGCAACAAAATATTTACCTGTCAACAAGTCATCGCCAACATGGTATTTAAAGTAATAAGCTACAACACCTATTTTAATACCATTGTACATCATGGTTAAAAAGCCCATGCCTAATAGTATTAACCAAGGTTTATTGGTGATTAGATCTGTCATATCACGCTGGGTGCCGGTCATATTTTCTTTGGGTTTGTTGATTAAACGTTTGATAACAATCCACATCAAAGCCATAACAACAAAAAAGAAGCTACCACTGTATATATCACGGTAATAGAAGAACAGTGTCATTGCCAATAGAGGTAAAATGATAAACGGCAAATTTTTCAATAAATCACTTAATTCCGCCTTCAAGTTCGACGATGTATCAACAGGTACCTTAATGCGCTCTGTGGTTGTGGCAAAAGTGATCACCATTAAGGCGATTAATAGTCCCGCAAAGAGATACATACTGTATTGATAACCCTGAGCATCATCTCCTGCGCCAAAATAAGCCACCAGATCAGGTAAAAAGCCCATCACTAATAAACCACCAGCAAAGGCACCAGCAAAACGGAAACCAGACAAACTGGTACGTTCGGTATCGCTCGTTGTCATGACACCCATTAATGCTGAATAAGGCACGTTATTAATGGTATAAGCGAGGGTTAAACCAATATAGGTTATATAGGCGTAGACTAATTTTCCCGATTCTGAAAAGTCAGGCGTGGTAAAACACAACACCATAAATAAACCAAGAAAAGGCGCTGACCATAATATCCATGGACGAAATTTACCCCAAGGAGTATCAGTTCTGTCAGCGATCATGCCCATAATGATATCGGTAACGCCGTCTGTTAAACGCACCACCAAAAATAGCATCGCTGCAGCCGCTGCTGTTAAACCAAAAGTATCGGTATAAAAAACCGCTAAATATGCTAATGCACCACGCCAAACTAAGTTAGCCGCAGCATCACCCGTGGCATAACCGACTTTTTCAAACAGTGGAAGCTTATGCATTACTACTATCCTTTGAGTTATATTTATTAAAATTCAGCATAACAATTATTCGCTACGTTCAGCTAACAGTTTTTTATAGGCCAAGCCACTTTGTTTCACTGTCCGTATTTGGGTCTGATAATCTACATAAACGATGCCGAAACGCTTCAAATAACCTTCGGCCCACTCAAAGTTGTCCATCAAACTCCAAGCAAAGTACCCTTGAACGTTAACACCTTTAGTAATCGCATCATTCACAGCATTTAAATGTTGATCATAATACTTAATTCGGCGAATATCACTTACTTCACCATCTTCAATTTCATCATCAATTGATGCACCATTTTCAGTAATATATACCGGCGGTAAATCGTAACGGGTATTTAAATCAACTAATAAATCGGTGAAAGCTTGTGGATAAATTTCCCAACCTATATCGGTGCGTTCAACACCTTCGACTCTGATTTCTTCAAACATTTCGCTCGCATGCGCTTGATACCGTACGCGGGTATAAAAGTTAATACCAAAAAAATCCATCGGTTGAGAAATGATTTCCATATCCCCAGCCATTATTTCAGGACGATGCGCTTCAGGTAATTCATTAATCAGTGCTGGGTATTCCCCTTTGAAAACAGGCTGTGAATACCAATAATTAAAATAGTCATTGGCTTTTTCTGTCGCCAATTTATCGGCTTGTGAGTCGCTCATCGCATAACCTGGCGTAAAGTTAAGCACAATGCCATTGAGTGTTTTAGGACTTTTCTCATTCAATACTTGCATCGCTAAACCATGGGCGAGTAATAAATGGTGAGCCGCTTTTTTGCCATATTCTTTACCCACTATGCCCGGCGCATGAGTACCTGCTTCATAGCCTAAATAGGCACTACAAAATGGTTCATTTAAGGTAGCGTAGGCATGAACACGATCACCAAATGCTTCAATGACTTGTTCGGTATATTGTTGAAATTTATAGGCAGTTTCTCTATTTAACCAACCGCCATTATCTTCTAAATGCTGTGGTAAATCCCAATGATATAGCGTAACAAAAGCTTTGATGCCTTTAGCATTAAGTGCATCAAGTATGTTGATATAAAAAGCCATACCTTGTTCATTGAAGTCACCATTTTCTTTTATAACGCGCGGCCATGATACAGATAAACGATAAGCATCAACACCCAGTGAATCAATCAACTCAACATCGTCTTGCCAACGGTTATAATGGTCACAAGCGACATCACCGTTAGAGCCGTCTTCAATTTTGCCTTCGGTGGCACAAAAGGTATCCCAAATACAGGGTAAGCGATCTTCAACACCACCTTCAATTTGAAAAGATGCTGTCGCTACTCCGTATAAAAATGATGATGATGTCATCGGAGAGTTTTTGGGAAGTGAAAAAGTCATGTGTCTATCATTATCCTACTAGCTGTGTAAATAAGCGTTAAATACCGCTTTTAACCTATTTATTATTGATTATTTGTTGCCCTCACCATTTTTTACGTTAAAAATGTAAGCGCTTTCATTTTAAATCTTAGATGGAATTGGTTAAAAGGTCAACAGCTAAATGCCTTCGTGAAAGTTAAATAATTTATTATAAAGAGGTGATGTGGATGTGGGTTAGGGTTCAGCCGAACAAATGTTCAACATAAAAACTGACCCGAAATCCCATGTAAATTCGTTTATTATCTCTGAAAGAATCTATTAGTTTATAATGTAAAATGGTATCAATATTTATAACCGGTCATCTCAAGAAAGCCTTGTCCTTGGTGACTTCCTGAAAAGGTCACCATACCTTCAAAGTATTCAATGCCAAAGCGCATTATTTGGTTTTTATTAACGACATTAACGGTAATATCTATCTGTTCCTCTTCAATGCTGATGGAAAAGGTTTGTGGGTAAATACTATCAGCCAAATCGATGCTACTTTGCGATTTCAAGGTAATTTCATCCGCTGATAAGGTACGAATTTCACCATTACGATTCATTAAACTGCCATACAAATAATCAATATCATTGGATCGAATACGATAAACCATCAGTGCTAATTCTTGATTTAACCTTAAGGAAAACCAATCCCAACCTTGCTGATCAGGCGCCAGCATTTGTGATCCCCATTCACGATCTAACCAAGCTTTACCTGTGACATTTTGCCACTTTCCTTGCCAAAAAACTTCACCACTGACCTCAATAAAAGGTTGAGAATAATAATAACTGGCAATATCTAATCGTGAGTGTTTTTGGCTGAAGCCATTCTCTCCTTGACGAAAAAATTGCTGCTCATTGCTTAAGTTAAGGTTAACTTGCCATGCATGCTCACCATAACTTAGCTGTGCAGGTAATAAAGAGGCGCTTGAATGCCAACGCCAATCATCAATGTTCGCCATGAAGGGCTGCGTTTTTATGTTAACTGTACCTAGTGCCTCACGCCCCTCTCTAAAAGCAGATACATGTTCTTTAGCATTAGCTAAAGCCGCGTGGGCAAAGTACCAATGTTTATCTTCGACAGCGCGACGAAACAGTGTCCATTGAGTCGCTAAAGTTTGACCATTCTCCGTGGTAAGATTAGCGGTTAAATACCACCATTCTTGTTGGAAACTTTTATGTGGTGCATGGGCTTCAGGGAAATTAAAACCTTCGATTTTAGAGGGTTTCTCATACTTTCCACTACTATCCGATAACCCTTGAAGTGGATTGGAATTTTTTATTGTTTTATCACTGCAGCTAGACAAAAACACCACCATTAATATAGGTAAAACGGTCATTAGAAATTTATGAGATATTGAATGATTTCTCATGACAAACTAGCCCTAACATTAAGTTTATATAATGGCATACCAAGTGCAGGAATTAGTAACAATAATCCTATTAAGCTACTGGCGGCGAACGATTTAATATCTATTACAAGAGGCATCGACCAACCAAAAGAAGCCGGTAAAATTAAGCTTACTAAAGCATCAGCTAAAACAACAGCGACTGGCCAACTGAGTATTACTGCTGCACAAGCGAGCAAAAACCACTGACACAACATATGGGAAAATAACTCAAAACGGCTATAACCTAAACTACTTAATATTTGTAAATCCGCTTTGCGTGCAAGCTCTAAACTATGGGCAGACAAAAACAAACCAAAACAGGCGATCGCCAATAAAACAAAGGCGATCGCTTGTGTTAAAACGAATGTTTGATCAAAAACTGATAAAGCCATTTGTTTAATATTTTCAGGTTGAAATACTTGTGATTCATCAAGGCTAAGTTCATTAATAATCTTTTCTTTATTGAAGCTAGCACCTTCTTTAAAAAAGAGTCCAAAGCCAATGTCCTGCCAACCACTCAGCTCACTTAATTGGTGATATTTAGGTATTTTAACCGAGAAGCCATGGCTGCCATAATCATAAAATATCCCGATAACCTGACAAGAAAACCGATTCATACCTTGTTCTATCGTAATATTTTGTCGTAAAGCGATTGTCCGCCGATAGGCTAACTGTTCATTGATATAACATGGATTGGTTACTTCATTCAGTGGTATTGCTGCCTTTTCCTTGAGCAATATACTCGCCTGTTGTGGCTGTGAGGTAGCAGAATATATATCAAGGGTATCATCACCCATTTTTCCGATAGTTTTTTGAAAATGAACGTATTCATCAATTTCAGCTTGTTTAGGTAACCAAGCCACGACCTTCTTTTTCTGTTCACTGTTATAACTTACAAACATCTCGGAATTTAGCAGTTGATCAAGGTAGGCGATAAATGAAGATTGAAAACTATTGACCATTAATGCGGCGGCAATACTAGACGTTAGGGCCAAATAAAATGCGGCTATAGGTAAAAAGCGCCTTCCTACCTGCTGACTAGCATCTTTAAAGATATATTTTAGGCGAAATGAACGACAAAAATGCGCACACCCTTGCAATATATAACGTAATAAATTAGGTAAAATCATCGCACTCACCATCAACAATAGTCCATATTTGAACATTAATTGATGCCAACTGTTACTTGGCCATAGCGCAAATGCCATCAATAAAATCACGCTGGTAATAAGCGTAAACTTAAAATTGAAAGGTCGATTTTTTGCCCTTGTCGACAAGGCAATATGAGTGGATGCAATGATTTTAAATTGCTGTATTAAAGCAACAACGACTGCTACTGCTGATATAGCAAAAGCCCATAAACTATATTGCCATTGCCACTGAAAATGGCCACTGGCTGACAAGTGATATATTTGCTCTAACGTTAAACCTAGTAGTGGCAAAATTGCTGTAACTAAGCCAAAAGCAAAGGCAACACCTATCATGCTTGCCAATAATGTTAGTAATAAAGACTCACAAAACATAACGTTTTGAATGGTTCTCATTTTTATGCCAAACAATCGTAACTGTATGGCTAAATCCGCCCGTGTTGTCCATGCTTGGTTAGCCGCTTGAAAGGCAATAAACAAACTTACGATAAAACCTAAAATCGCTAATGCTGATAAATTAAGATGTAAAGCATCAGCAAACCCTTCTCGCTCCTCTATTGACCAATTTTCTTGAATGATTAAATGTGACGGTAATATCCCAGCCAAACGTGATTTTTCTTGCTCGGTCATTGTAGTCACCATTAGATGGCTAAAACCTTGAATATCAGGAAA
>MAAC01000867.1_pt1 | contig 11950 bp, 6 predicted proteins | sample 1115981 | NCBI WGS metagenome assembly MAAC01 (sample SAMN04961126, study PRJNA320927) | seawater metagenome | isolation source: sample BD02T64 sea water enriched with oil for 64 days | place: USA:Gulf of Mexico | collected 2013-07-27 | reverse complement strand
AAAACTTTAACAACACTCTGGGTGGTGCCTATACCGATGACGATATGGTCGGTGATGGCTGGACCGATATCTTTCGCAATGTCGGTGGCATCGTCACCGGCGAGGTCGACGATCTGACCCAGGAGCAAAAGGACGAGGTCTTTGAGCTGGGTGATTTCCAGAAGATGCAGGAAATTCGCGACCGTGCAGAAACCATTGTCGACGATCCCGAAACGGCGGAAAAGCTGAAGGCTTACTACCGCCAGTTCTGTAAGCGCCCGGGTTTTCACGATGACTACCTGCAAACCTTCAACCTGCCGAACGTCACGCTGGTTGATACCAATGGCCAGGGCGTCGATGAAATCACCGAGACTAGCGTTATTGTCGACGGTGTGGAATACGAGCTGGATTGCCTGATTTTCTCCACCGGCTTTGAAACCGGCTCTAGCTATACCAAGCAGTCGGGTTACGACCTGATCGGTCGCAATAATGTCTCGCTGGCTGAGAAGTGGGCCAACGGCTTGTCGACCTATCACGGTTTACAGACTCACAGCTTCCCCAACTGCTTCATCCTCGGTTTCACCCAAACCGGTGTCACGCCCAATGCCACCCATATGCTCGATGAGCAGGCCAGCCAAATGGCTTACATCCTCAAGCAGGCGCGGGCGAAAAATGCCGAAACCGTTGAAGTCACCCAGGCGGCAGAAGACGAGTGGTGCAATATTTGTGACAGCTACGGCGATAAGACCGAGCAGATGATGGCTCAGTGCACCCCCGGTTATTACAACAACGAGGGAGGTGGCGCCAATAAGAATGGCTTTATTTCGGGCCAGTACGGCGGCGGTGCCGTGAAGTTCTTCAAGATTCTTGAGGAGTGGCGTGAGGAAGGCAACCTGCAAGGTGTAGAAATAAAATAACAGGCACTTTAGCGGTAGTTACTGTGCCGTTTGACATGATGAGTAAAAGGGCCCTGGCTACCGTGAAGGTAGGTGGGGTTTTTTTAACCCACTATGGTTTTGTGTTTGTTGAGCTGCAGCCGCTCAAAGCGCTCGGCTGAATACACGCACGATTCATAGTCGCACTTTTAGAGAGACAATAATTATGAGTAATGAAACATTAAAGAAATTCTCCGACTTCCCCGCAAACAGTGCGGTGGCAGAAAAATTAGCCTCCGGGAAACTCGGTTTTGATCCGGATGCCCTGCGAGATAAGTACGCCTTTGAGCGAGATAAGCGAGTGCGGCCAGAGGGCTTTGCTCAATATCAGGAGTTGAGTGGTGAGCTGGACGTTTTTGATGACGACCCCTTTGTCGAGCCTGGTTTTACTCGTGAGGCCGTAGAAAAAGAAGTCGACGTGGCCATTATTGGCGGTGGTTTTGGCGGCCTCTTGGTGGGCGCCCACCTGCGGGAAGCCGGGGTGGAAAGCATCTGTTGTATCGAGAAGGGTGGTGATTTCGGTGGTACCTGGTATTGGAATCGCTACCCGGGTGCTCAGTGCGATGTGGAGTCATACCTCTACCTGCCACTACTCGAAAAGTTGGGGTATATGCCCCAGGAAAAGTACTCTTTTGGCCCGGAGATTCTCGATCACAGCCTGGCGATTGCCAAAAAATATGATCTCTACAATGGCGCCCTGATGCAGACCGGTGTTACCGATATGCACTGGGATGAGGATAGCAAGCGCTGGATCCTCAGCACCAACCGTGGTGATGTTATTAAAGCCCGTTTTGTGCCCATGGCGACCGGCATCTTAGCCAAGCCAAAATTGCCGCGTATTGCCGGTATTACTTCATTTAAGGGCCACACTTTTCATACCAGTCGCTGGGACTTTAAATACACCGGTGGTAGTACTCGGGGTGATATGACCGGGCTGAAAGACAAGCGTGTGGGTATTATCGGCACCGGTCCGACCGCGCTGCAATGCATACCGGCCCTGGGTAAATACGCGAAAGAACTGTTTGTTTTCCAGCGTACGCCCTCAGCCATTGATGTGCGTGGCAACCACCCCACTAACCCAAAATGGGTCGACTCACTCGAGCCGGGGTGGCAGGCGCGGCGTATGGAAAACTTCAATGTCATCACCAATGGTGGCTATCAGGAGGAGGATTTAGTCGATGATGGCTGGACCGATCTCTTCGGTCGCCAGATGGGTGCTGCACGCGATGGTGCAGCGCGTGCCAAAATGACGGGCGAGGAAAAGGCTGCGCTCAAAGAACTCACCGATTTACAGAAAATGGAAGAAATTCGTGACCGTGTCGATGCGATTGTCGTGGACAAAGATACCGCCGATAACCTTAAAGCCTATTATCGTCCCTTCTGTAAGCGCCCCTGTTTCCACGATGACTACTTAAAAACCTTTAACCGTCCCAGTGTCACCCTGGTCGATACCGATGGCAAAGGGGTGGAAGAAGTTAATGAAAAGGGTGTGGTGCTAGACGGTAAGGTTTACGAACTCGACTGCCTGATCATTGCCACCGGATTTGAAACCGGCACCAGCTTTACCAGTGCCTCCGGCTTTGACATCGTCGGGCGCAATGATACGAATTTGAGCGAGAAGTGGGCCGATGCGCCTTCCACCATGCACGGACTATTTAGTCACGATTTTCCTAACTGCTTCTTCATGGGATTGTTTCAGACGGGGCTGACGGTTAGCCTGCCACACACACTAGACGAACAAGCTATGCATATCGCCTACGTTGTCGACCACTGCCTGAAAAATGATGCCGGCACCGTCGAAGTGACTCAGGAGGCGGAAGATACCTGGTGCGATGTTATTGACCAAAAGGCCCACAACAACACCGAGTTCTATGCGGCCTGCACTCCGGGTTACTACAACAACGAAGGTAAGGGTGGGGTGAATAAAAACAACTTCCTCACCAATCAATATGGTGGTGGCCCTATCGAATTCTTCAAGATCCTCGAAGAATGGCGCAAGGATGGTAGTCTGAAAGGGCTCGATGTTTCATAAACCCCTACTTGCTCGATAGTAGTCTAAAAGGGGACATCACTGTTGATGTTCCCTTTTTTTATGGCGGCAGAACGAGGGATAATGGGGCCTTAGACAGGACTTTTGTGTGCAGGTTTTTACGGCGATGCTGCTGTATCCTAGCGCTTATTTGAACGATAACTTTCCAGCGAGATTGATATATGACGGGCACCCTTTTTGTAGTGGCAACACCGATTGGCAACATGGACGATATCAGTGCCCGCGCCGTATCCGTATTACAGTCTGTCGATTTGATTGCCGCGGAGGACACTCGTCACAGCGGTCGCTTAATGAGCCACTGTCAGATCACCACACCCCTAGTGGCCTATCACGACCATGGCAGTGAGGCTCAGGGGGAGCGTATTTTTGCGGCATTGGATGCGGGGCAGGATGTGGCCTTGATTTCCGATGCCGGTACGCCCCTGGTTTCCGACCCGGGTTATCGCCTGGTGCGTAACGCGCGGGAAAAGGCCTATAAGGTCATACCCCTGCCCGGTGCCTGCGCGGCGATCACCGCGCTCAGCGTCGCCGGTCTGCCCAGTGACCGTTTTTGTTTTGAGGGTTTTTTACCCGCCAAACAAAGCCAGCGCTGCAAGGCCCTGGAGTTGCTGGCTAGCGAAACGCGTACCCTGATTTTTTATGAGGCCCCCCATCGCATCGTCGCAACGGTAGAAGATTTAATAGAGGTTTTTGGTGCCGAGCGCGAAGTGACCTTGGCCCGTGAGTTGACCAAGACCTATGAGACAGTTCTCAATGGTGATTTGAGTGCATTACTCAACCAATTAAAGAATGATTTAAACCAGCAAAAGGGGGAGATGGTCCTGGTGGTGCGTGGCTTTGATGGCGAATTGCAAAGTGCTCGGGATCAGGAAGAGGAGCGGGTGTTGAAACTCTTATTGGCAGATCTTCCCGTTAAGCAGGCGGCAGCACTGGCCGCCAAAATTTGTGGCACCCAGCGCAATGCCCTCTATAAAAAAGCTCTGGCTTTGAAGGTGGATGATTGAAGGCTGGCGTTTTAGCGTCGGCACTTGAGCAAAAATTATTTACAGTAGTCTGTGACAGGGCCAGGTATTGCCAAGGTGTAATATTATTCAGAGACTCGTGTGGCCGCTCATCGTTGTATTCGCGCACCGAATCTGCCGTTAATTTTCGCAATTCTATTAATGTCCTGAAGAGGTGCATATTTAGAGTCACATTACGGTAGGTGCGATTAAAACCTTCGCCGTAGGCGGCAGGGATATAAAGTAGTTTGTTTGCCTTGGCAATAGCTTTGGCGAGGCTGGCTAAGATGCCTGCAAGGATAATAGTTCGTCGGGCTCATCAGGCGTCAATGTTGTATTTAGTGCTTGAATTTAGTAGGGGATCTGGGCGTGAATAATAGTCTTTTCTATTCATTATTGATGTTATTGGCCGGCCTTGGCATACCGGTTATGGCTACTTTAAATGGTGCCCTGGGTACGCGATTGCAAAGCCCGGCCCTGGCTGCAACAATTCTTTTTTCGGTCGGACTGATTGTGGCGGCCATCTATCTGTTTGCCATCGAGGGTGTGCCTGCCGAGCTTTATAAGCCAAGCACGCCGCTGTATCTTTACTTTGGTGGCTTCTTTGTTATGTTTTACATTTTAAGTATCACCTGGGTGGCACCCCGCTTTGGGGTCTCTAATGCCGTTTCCTTTGTGCTACTTGGTCAATTGGTGGCGATGAGTGTTATCGATCACTATGGCCTTATTGGCGCCCTTAAATACCCCATTAATATACAAAGGGTGGCTGGCTTAGTGTTTATGACGGCGGGCGTATTTCTGGTGGTAAGTCGTTCGCCCGATTTGAGTTAAGGAAGCTCCTAGATGAGTCATGGACTTGTATTCTAGGTCCAATATGCCCAGCCTTTTCGTTGCCCCAGAGTGCCTACTTCCGGTGCAAAGCGTGGCAACAGCAAATCATTTCGTGAGCTTTAAACTGTTTTGAATACGGTCATCGCTTGAGGGCTTAATGGCCGCGCTTTTTTAGCCAGTCGACAATAGCCTGACCAATTTCATCGGCCGAGTCCTCTTGAATGAAGTGAATGCCCGGCACCGTGACTTCACTCTGGTTTGGCCAGGTGCGGCAGTAGTCGCGGGCCGCACCGCGCAGTATGGCGCCGGGGTCGGCATTGATAAAGAGCTTGGGTAGCTCACTCTGGCTCAACCACTGGCTATAGCTATCGACTATGGCGGCGACGTCCTCGGGCTCGCCTTCGATGGGGATTTGTCGTGGCCAACTGAGTGTGGGTCGACGGTCTTCGCCGGCTTGTAAAAAGGGTTTGCGGTATGCGGCCATTTCTTCATCGGACAGTTTGCGAATGATGGAGGCGGGCAGTACCTGTTCGATGAAGACATTATTGTCGAGCACCATGGCATCGCCGTCCGGTGAGCGAAAGCCTTCAAAGATGGGCTTCATTGATTTTGGCCACTCGTCCCAGCTGAGGGTTTTGACGATGGCCTCCATATAGACAATACCCTTGACGGCGGAGCGATGGCGATTGGCCCAATCAAAGCCCAGCGCCGAGCCCCAGTCGTGAAGTACCAGAGTGACATTGTCGTGTACGCCGAGGTGCTCGAGCAGGGCGTCGAGATAGTCGCGATGTTCGACAAAGTGATAGCTGTCGGGGCCGGAGGGTGAAAGTTTTTGCGAGTCTCCCATGCCGATGAGGTCGGGGGCGATGCAGCGTCCCAGTGGCTCGCAATACGGTATGATGTTGCGCCACAAAAAAGATGAGGTCGGGTTGCCGTGTAGAAATACAATCGGATCGCCGGTGCCACACTCCACATAGCTCATGTCATAACCTTTAATGTGGGCGGTTTTTTTTGTTTTAGCAGTAGGGGTGTGCATGGCTCTCACCTGTGTGTTAAAAATTATTGTTAGGAAGTATATGTAGCATGAATCCCAGCGAATTACTTGGCTTACTCACCCTCGAGCGTTTAGACGAAAATTTATTTCGCGGTCAAAACCAGGATATCGGCGCCCATGCTGTTTTTGGTGGCCAGGTGCTGGGCCAGGCCTTGATGGCAGCGGGGGAGACGGTGGAGGGACGCGAGGCTCACTCCATGCACGCCTATTTTTTACGCCCGGGCGATAAAAGTGTGCCGATTATTTACGATGTTGAACGAGTGCGCGATGGCGGTAGTTTTACCACGCGTCGTGTTGTGGCGATTCAGCGCGGTGAGCCAATTTTCATTCTCTCGGTGTCTTTCCAGAAGGCGGAGGAGGGTTACTGCCACCAGATTGAAATGCCCGAGGTGCCGGCCCCGGAAGACCTGCCCTGTGAGTCGGAATTGCGCACTGCCATGGCCGACAGCTTGCCAGCCGAGCGCCGCGCTTTCTTCACCAGCGTCAGGCCGGTCGAAATGCGGCCGATTTATCCCCACGACCTCTGGGATAAAAGCGATAGACCACCGGAGCAGGGGTTCTGGATTCGCATTAACACTCAGGTGCCCGATTCACCCATGTTACACCGGGCCCTGCTGGCCTATACCTCAGATTTCTATCTGATGGGCACGGCACTGCGGCCTCATGGTGAGCGCTTTTCCAGTGAGGGCATGCAGGCGGCCAGTCTCGATCATGCAATGTGGTTCCACCGAGAATTTCGCATGGATGAGTGGGTGCTCTATATGATGGAAAGCCCCTCCTCCAGTGGTTCGCGGGGTCTGAATTTGGGCAAGTTCTATAAGCGCGATGGCACCCTGGTGGCATCGTGTATTCAGGAGGGTTTGATTCGACGGCCACGGAAACAGAAACAGAAACAGAAACAGAAACAGTGAGATCGTAATTCACTCTAGACCCTTAAACTTACGCGCCATTGTACGGTACGTGTTGTTCAGCTGAGCTTAGCGAATTAAGGGGAGTTGAGCTTTAGGTCTTAGGCCGGCTTGCAATAGCTCCGTGAATAGATGTTTTTTCAGTCTATTTACAGAGGATGTGTGAGAAACATTCACCTATTGGGGCTTATGGCTGTGATCAGCTTTGTTCGATGTTAGCTGCAATGGCTATATATTGATCTTCAATCTGCAGTTGCGCGCTTTCAAATTGAAAATTGAAATTCTTGATGGTGGGTATTGGGATGCCGGCTCGACCAATATTGGCCAGTATTTTGGCGTACTTAATACTGCCGATTGATTGCCAGATTAATGCTCCGATGCGGTAATTGGCAAAGCCGGGAATAGTGGTGGCCACTAATTCCACCTTGGAGCGGGTGTGCTCAATGGCTTGAATGGAAAAGTTCATTGTTTGTACCGGGTAGATGGCATAGGCCAATATGTTTTCTAGCCAGGTCCTGGATTCTGTCTCGCTCAGGCGCTCGATAATAGCCTTGCTCAATAAGTTTTTGGAGGCGAAAGTGAGGTCTTGCAGCGACTTTATTTTATGCAGTGCCTTTTCTGGCATTGCGTTTTTTTCAAGCCTGGAAAATGCTAGTTTTGGTAGTAGATAGCTACTCGGAGACAGGGTGAAGTCGGTGATACAGGCGCAGAGCTCAATTTCATAGTCTATTTTATGATGGCTAGTGTTATCGTCCAGCATGGTGATGGTGAAGTTGATAGTGTGACTGAGAATTAAACCAGTAGCCGTACTGAAATCCTTCACCATGGCGATTTGTTGAGTGTTCAAGTGGCTGTCTTTTAATACATGACTGAGACTTTCAAGGTCTAATAAAGTTTGGCCGCTCAGGGCTTGTAACTTGTCGAAAGTGTCAGCCGGTAATTTTTTTTCAAGGAGGACCATTGTTTCGGCTGAGAAGGTGAATACTTGCCGAAAACGTGTTGTTGGTGCCTCCATGGGCTGAATGTCAAAATTCATGTCGATGCGCCGGTGGTAGTGAAAAAGAGGCGCTATATTTTCATAGGTATTGGAGTGTAGTAGCTGGGGGGTTTTTAAATCCTCAGGCCTCAAGGTGGCGTTGAATCTGCCGCTTTTATAATAGGCCCAAAGTGAAGCGTTGATGCCATAGTTTGAAATATATATGTTGACGGGAAATATATCATCATCGCTGGGAATGGGTGGGTTGGGTACGTTGGGAGGCGCTTCTTCGTAAGTATGTGCCTGGCCTGTTTTGTCGACCCACTGCATGCCGCCAGACATACCAAGAGTTAAACCTTTTGCATCGCCGCTGTCGTCTTGCTGATAGCGCAAGCTCGTACCGGCAAGCTCGTTGGCAAATGAAAAATCAAAAATCATATCCTCACTTAATCTGCCGCTGCGAGGGATGCTGGAAAAAGTTTTGTTGAATAGCGTGCATAAATATGTGCCAAAGCCTAGGGCCTCGATCATTTTTGTTGTTGCGCTCTTGACCTCGTCGTTAAAACATAGACGCGGCTGAACCTGGAGAATGCTGTCCTGAGGAATATTGTGCCGGCTGGTATTTGCTTTGCCGACGATAGCGTCTTCCTCCAATTCATAGCTCTGGCTCGGTGGTCGATAAGAAAATTTTAGTACCGCATTAATATTCAGAGATGAGAATAAGGGTGAAAAATTGTAGCGGTTCAATCTTTCTCCCTTGTCGGTGACCTGGTTTTTATGTGCTCCCGAGCGTGTCATCTTCCAAAAGAGGTGGTAGCTTTCCAGCCATTGATAGTGTGCTGAAAAATCCTTGATAGAAAAACAAAGATCAAACTTTGCGCCGACCCCCGAGCTGACTTTTAGGAGCTTTATGCCCTCGAAGACGGCTTTGTAGCGGGAGAGCTGGCCCTTAGACAAGTGAATGTTGACGGTCCGGAAAATATAATAACCCGACATGTCGGGGGGCGGCGAAAAGGCATCGACAGCGATGTTGATGTCGGGGGGCGACATCTCATCCAGAAACTTTATTGCGGCGGATGAAATGATTTTATCCGCAAGGTACTCGATGCCCTTCTGGCTAATGGATAGAGTTATGGCTTGCATCTATTCAGTCCTTAGAATGAGTGGCAGTGTCTTTTTTTTGTACCTTTAAACCTTTTTACTTATTACCGTTCGTTGCTAATAGTTAAGGCTAGCTAGAGAAATAGATCCAGTGAATTGATGACAAGACGCTGTGTTTTTGAATTAGAGCGGATCGAACACACCCTAAGACAGTCGTGTAAACGAGGGGGGGGGGGGCGTGGATTGCTCAATAGCTGTTTAAGCCGATTTGTTTGTTCATCGTTTTTTGTTCAGTCGACCACTCATCGTCATAGGAATCCGTATGGCCATTGGTATTTCTACAGTGTCACATTTTCATCCGCCGATCCAAAGTATTGACTGCTTGCGAGGGTAAGGTGCGAGGGCTTCGAATGAACAATGGTGTTGCCAGTTTCAGGTATCACGCATTGAAGAGGATTTTCTTTGCAGGAACTGGGTAATTATCGCCCGCCTTGATTACAAGGTGGGCTTACTACTACTGAAAGGAACTCACTATGAATACCATCCCCAGCCTGCGCCGGCTGTTATTGCTGCTGATTGTGTGTGCAATAACGAGTGCTGGTGCCAGCGATTTTTATATCGATCCACTATTGGGAGACGACCAATCTTCTGGCCATGAGGGCGCACCCTGGGCGAGCTTTGCCCAGGCCTGGCTGGTATTGCAGCCCGGAGACACCTTGATATTGGCCGATGGCCGCTACGAGGAAGCACTCAATATTCCCCTGTCGGGCGAGACCGGTAAACCGGTGACCATCAAGGCCCTGAATGATGGTGCTGCCCTTATCGCCACGGCGGGGGTGGCGGCGATCAATATCTGGAATCAATCCCACCTGGTGATCGAGGGAATCAGTGCCGAAACCACAGGCAAGTCCGCTGCCGTTGTTGTTGGCGGCCACGATGGGCCGGATTGGTCCGATCGAACGAGTGATATCCAGCTGCGGCGTATTGGGGCTCGTGCTAATAATATTGATGGTTCAGGTGGGGTCTTGGTGGTTGCGCGTGCAGTTGATATCTTACTGGAAGATATCTGGGTTCACGGTAATGCCCGTTCGTCCTTGGGGGTTTACGGTAGTGAAAGTGTCACTGTTCGTCGTGCTGTTGTGCGTTGGGATGGCTGGAGAGGCCTAAACTATAACCCGAGTAATACACGCACAGCCTTCGGCGTTAGTAATACCGTGGATAGTATATTTGAGAATATTCTGGTATTTGATGGTGGTACTCCCGGCTTTGGTGAGTTGCCCGAAACTAGCGGGCCACTGTATGCCTTAAAGCTTACGGGTACCACGCCCTATGTCTATTCGCCCTTTAAAGGCTCTCACAACAATGTGTTTCGTGGCATTGTTATCGTCAACAATACGAGTGTGGGGCTTCAGGTCGAGGGCGGCACTCAACTTGAAAACAATCGCTTTAGTCATATTGTGTCCTGGGGAAATACCAGCTGGGGGGTTAATGTCGCCCGGAAGAATACGGCAACAAGCCTTGATCATCTGACTGTTGGGGGTAATAGCAATGGTGTCAGGTTTGCGCGGTATTGGGACAAAGTTTATGACGCTTCACTACTCGACAGTGTTGTTCAAAACAATAATTCGGTGACCTCGGGTAAGTCGTCGATAGGCCTGAGGGGTGATGGGCAGGAAACCAGTAATAACTTTAACTACATTGCTGGCCACGATATTGATTATCTGACCGTGCAGCCCGGGCCCGATGCGATGGTCGATGATCCTCAGCTTGCTTATCTGTTTCGTCTCGAACCTGACTCTCCGATAAGTGGGCAGGCGAGTAATGGCGATAATCCCGGTGCGGAAATTATCTATCGTTCTATTAATGGCGTGAATAGCAGTACACCACTTTGGCCCTACCCCAATGAGGATCGTATTAAGGCCGAAATGTGTCAGGTCGATGCACTTACCGCTGCTGGGCGTGTGGGTGAGGCGGTTCCCGATTGGTGTTTAGGTGAGGGTAGTTTGTCCGCCTATCTTTGGGAGCAGTTGGGTAATGGTTGTCCTTCTGGGTTTTGTGATGGTTCGGGGAATCCAGATGCACCTGGTGATCCGGATGACCCCGAGGTTCCCGATACGCCTGATACCCCCGATGAGCCTGGCCATACAGGCAATTACTATCTCTCACCCGTTGCTGGTAACGATAGCAACGATGGCTCTGCAGACCAACCCTGGCGTACGTTTAGCCGGGCCTGGCAAACACTGGTTGCCGGTGACATTCTGGTGCTGAAAAGTGGTGTGTATCAGGAATCTCTTGAACCATCGGTTTCAGGCGAAGCGGGCAATCCCATTGTTATTCTCGCGGAGCATGACGGTGAAGCCATCATCGAGACGGTTGATCAGCCCGCAATCCATATCCGCAATCAAAACCACCTCACTGTGGAAGGTCTTGTCGCCCGTTCGGCAGGTGATGTGAGTGCCGTTGCCATTACCGGTCACGATGGTCCCGATTGGTCGGATAGAACCACTGGCATCATCATGCGTAAAGTCGGTGCGAGAAGTGGATCCTTGCATCGCAATAGTTCGGGTTTTGCGGTGGCCAGGGCGAACCAGGTACTACTTGAGGATGTCTGGGTATTTGGTTATGCGCGTAACTCTATGGCTATCTATGGCTCTGAAAATGTCACGGTGCGTCGTGCAGTGATTCGTTGGGATGGCTGGTGGGGGGATGAGTACAAGCCCAATGACCCAAGAGTAGGCCTGACCGTATACAACTCGCGCAATAACCTGTTTGAAAATGTCATTGTCCTGGATGGAGGTAAGCAAGGTGACGATACTCAGGGTGAGCGTGTGGCCCTGGCGCTGGCGGGTAATCACAATGGTGAAACAGCTCCCTTTGATGATTCATCCAACAACCGCTTTTTTGGTGTCATTCTACTCAACAATGTTGGCTCCGGGGTCAATACCGAGAGTGGTGGCGATACCTTGCTTAACAACCAGTTTGAGCATTTGGTGTCCTGGGATAATGGGCGGACGGGGTTTAATGTTAACCAGAATGCCGATGGTACTAGCCTGGTGCATGGCACCATCGGTATGAATAACACGGGTGTTCGCTTTAATAATTACAGTGGTGTTAT
>MAAC01000866.1_pt1 | contig 11950 bp, 7 predicted proteins | sample 1115981 | NCBI WGS metagenome assembly MAAC01 (sample SAMN04961126, study PRJNA320927) | seawater metagenome | isolation source: sample BD02T64 sea water enriched with oil for 64 days | place: USA:Gulf of Mexico | collected 2013-07-27 | reverse complement strand
TTTGTTTCATTAACTGTGACTCTATCTTTACCTTCAAACTCTTTATTATTTGCATCTTCTACCACTGCTTCTGCAATTTTTGCAGTTTGTATTGCAATATCATTTGTCTTATTCGCAATTGTCACATTTTCTTGAGTCCGTTGGTCAAGTGAATTAACAGCATCATTTATTTGCTCTATTCCCAATACTTGTTCTTTTGATGCTGTTTCTACGTCATTGATTAATTCGCTTGTTTTATAAATATTTTCAGTTAATGATGTGTATCCCTCTATCATCAAGTCTGCAATTTTCTTACCTTCATTTGCTTTTGAGTTTGCGCTTTCAACCAATGATTTAATTTGATTTGCTGCTTCAGCAGATCTGGCTGCTAAATTTCTAACCTCTTGAGCGACAACAGCAAATCCCTTTCCAGCTTCTCCTGCAGTTGCAGCTTCAACAGCTGCATTAAGGGAGAGGATATTTGTTTGAAAAGCGATTTGGTCAATGATTGAGATTGCATCATTAATATCTTGAACTTGAGTAGTAATCTCATCCATCGCACTATTTGTTTGCAATGCCAGTTTTTCACCCTGCTTTGAAGAGTCAGTCAATTCAGCTGAAAAAGTAGCCATCTTTTGAATATTTTGTGTATTACCTCTAATGTTTCCAGTAATTTCTTCAAGTGCTGCTGCTGTTTCTTCTAATGATGCTGCTGCTTCAGTAGAGTTATTATTTAAAGTATTTACATTTGAAAGTAATATGTCTGAACTATTTTGAAGCGTTAATCCATTTGTTTTATTTTCCACCAACATCCCAGTAATAGCACCTCTTAGTTTATTAACATCACAAATTAATATATCAAAAGCACCATCTTTTTCCATGTTTTCTACAATCAATTCATTTGTGTAGTCGTAATTAGAATACTCTTCAAATCTTTTATTGATAAGATTAAAATTTTCTCTTGTAGCTTCAATCATTGTGTTTACACTAGTTTTAAAGTTATTTAACGATACATTGGCAGTTTCTTTTTCTATTATTTGAGTATATAATCCATGCTGTACTTTTTTCATTACATGTTCTGCTTCTTTAATTAACTCATTATCCTCTTTTATCCCATCTTCTATTGATTGCAAGTATTGGTTAAAATCAGTAGAAATCATACCTATTTCATCTTTGCTATTGATTTTTACCCTTGATTCAATATCTTTAGTAGTTAAATCGAATTCTGCAAAACCATCATTAGGAAATTCATCACAAAGTATGTAAGGTGTAGGTGTTAATATAGGGATGGTAAGGCTAATACTAACATCAAAACTATCTGTTGCAAAACATGTAGGAGTTAAATTATTCTCAACACGTACAAAAATAGTTTCTAATGGCGCAGTAACTGTATATGGGTTAGGAAAAGCATTAGCATCAGCATCAGCATCAATTTGTGACGTATGATAAGTAACAGTATATTGTAATGGATCAAGTCCATTAAGCGCTTCAGGATCTTTAAGAAGTATTAAATCTAAATCTACAAAACCGTCTGCATCAGCATCACAAGTTCCGTAATCTGTCATAACTCCAATTGATACTGGAGAAAAATCGATAATAAATTCCGTTAAATCAAAACAAATACCTGCTGTAATTTCTTGAATTCTAACATAAATTGTCTGCTGTGGAGGTGTATTAATTAGATATGTCGCAGGATTAGGTATTTCAGCAGTATCATTTTGACTATCTAACAGGGTTTCATAATATTTCACTTCAAATACCAAAGGATCTTGTCCTCCCAAAACTAATGGAGTATTTACTGTTAAATCAAAAATTCCAGTATTTGTTCCGTTATCACATTGATATATATCTTCTGCAGGGGAAGCAATTACAGGTAAAGGATGCACTATAACCTCAAATGGTATGCTTAAATTTGTAGGAGAAATGATTACTTGGTATTGTCCCCCAAGCATAACATCTATAGTTGGAAAATTACCATTAAATATTGTTACAAAACCACCACCAAGACCATCATCATACAGCCACTCGTAATTTGTCGCTCCTGCAGTAGTTCCATCAAGTGTAAATGTATCACCTTCACAACCTTCAAGACTTGAAATAATCGAGCAATCTGTAATTCCGGCACCTGAAGATCCAACATTAGTTTGAACTAACTGAATAAAACCAACATCCTGACTATAGTTTGTTATTAATAAAACATAAATTTCACCAGGCAGACCATTAACAATACTAAAGCTTTCAATAAAATCTATTGAATAGCTACAACCAATCTCATTAAAAGACTGAAGCTGTGAATAATCACAAAGATCATCTCCTTCTGCAAATGGCCCCCAAGCAATAAAATCTACATCTAGTCCAGTCCCTACCGGATTACCATCACCATCAAAGGCTGTATTTTGTATAATATCAAATTCTAATGTACCAGCTTGATCGATTTGAAGATAAAACCAGGCTGGATAGGGTTCTGTACCTAAACACCCATAATCGGGTCCTGCTTCGGCAGTAGGAGTACAATCTGGATCTTGATCATTGCAATTTGGAAAAATAAGGGCTTGTCCTCCAGCGCAAAATGGTTCAATTTCAGAGCATGTACCTCCTTGAGCAAAAGTATTTTCTGAAATAAAAAATAAAAAAATTAACAACAAAAATGTATATGGGGAATATTTCATAGCAAAACATTAAATAATTCGCGAAATTTAAGGATTATTTATGATAAAAATGAATATAAAAAATTAAAAATTGATATTCAATATTTTATAACTTTAATTGAATGCGTATCTTTGCAAGCTGTATTACAATTAATACCTATGGATTTAGAAAAACAATTGAAAGAAATAGAGGAATTTGGAAACGACCATGTAGGGACAACATCAGACACCCCTTTACGCCCAGATGCATTTGATCTTAGTGAAATTGAAAAAATTGCACTCATTAAAGAAGATGTTCAAAACATTTTGAACACCTTAGGCATGGATCTAACCGATGATAGTCTAAAAGGAACACCTACACGGGTAGCAAAAATGTTTGTTCAAGAAATATTTGGCGGTTTAAATCCAGACAATAAACCCAAAGCATCCACCTTTGACAATAAATATAAATATGGTGAAATGCTTGTAGAAAAAAATATCACTTTATACTCTACTTGTGAACATCACTTACTCCCTATTGTTGGCAAAGCACATATCGCTTACATCTCTAATGGCACTGTTGTGGGACTTTCAAAAATGAATAGAGTGGTTGACTATTATGCTAAACGTCCGCAAGTACAAGAAAGACTAACCATACAAATTGTAAAAGAGCTTCAAAAAGTCCTAAACACAAAAGATGTTGCTTGTATCATTGATGCAAAACATTTATGTGTTAATTCCCGGGGAATACGAGATATTGACAGTAGTACTATTACCAGTGAATTTGGAGGAAAATTCAAAAATGCAGATACTCGAAGAGAGTTTTTGGATTATATAAAGTTTGATACCGAATTTTAATAAAAGCTTTTTTATTACCCTTCAAGTTTTAAAGCAATAAAAATGATTTTCAGATTCATCTGAACATCCAACTCACCAAAAGAAAATAAATGAAACTTTTCGAGCAACAAAAACTTACTATCTATAATTCTATTTCAAAAACTAAAGAAATATTTACTCCTATTAATAAAGGAGCAGTGGGAATGTATGTTTGTGGACCTACGGTTTACAGCAATGTGCATTTAGGGAATTGTCGTACGTTTTTGTCATTCGATTTAGCTTTTCGTTATTTAAAACATTTGGGCTATAAAGTTAGGTATGTAAGAAACATTACCGATGCAGGTCATTTAGAAAACGATGCTGATAGTGGTGAAGATCGAATTGCAAAAAAAGCAAGAATTGAAATGGTGGAACCCATGGAAATCGTACAACGATATACTGTCGACTTTCATACAACCATGTCGCAATTTAATGCCTTACCTCCTAGTATTGAACCCACAGCGACTGGCCATATCATTGAACAGATTGGAATTGTTGAAAAAATACTTTCTGAAGGTTTTGCTTATGAAATAAATGGATCTGTTTATTTTGATGTTCATAAGTTTAATGAAGAACATTCTTATGGCAAACTCAGCGGTAGAAATCTTGAAGATATGGTTGCCAATACCAGAGAATTAGCTGCTCAAACCGATAAGAAAAACCCACAAGATTTTGCATTATGGAAAAAAGCAGAACCTGAACATATCATGCGCTGGCCTTCTCCTTGGAGTGATGGTTTTCCTGGATGGCATTTAGAATGTACTGCCATGAGTACAAAATATTTGGGCAAGCAATTTGATATCCATGGAGGCGGAATGGATTTAAAATTTCCACATCACGAATGTGAAATTGCACAATCTGAAGCTTCAACAAATGTAAATCCCGTTAACTATTGGATGCATGCCAATATGCTTACATTAAACGGGAAAAAAATGGCAAAATCTACAGGAAACAACATTTTACCTTCTGAAATTTTTTCGGGTGAAAACACTATTTTAAGCAAAGCATTCACTCCAACGGTTACTAAGTTTTTTATGTACCAGGCCAATTATCGAAGTATTCTCGATTTTTCAAACGATGCATTATTGGCTTCAGAAAAAGGGTATAATAGATTGATGAGTGCATTTAATATGTTATCAGATATTAAAGCTTCTGATTATAGTGATTTTGATGTATCAAAATGGAGACAATCTTGTTATGATGCCATGAATGATGACTTTAACAGTCCTATTCTAATAGCTCAATTATTTGAAGCAGCAAAAATCATCAATTCAGCTAAAGAAGGAAAAACATCTTTAACTCAAAGTGACATTGATTTGCTTCAAAAAACAATGCAGGATTTTATATTTGATGTACTTGGCTTAGAAGATTCAACTAATGCACAAAACAATGATAGTAATAAACTTTCTGAAGCGGTTTCTATTTTAATCGGTTTAAGAAATCAAGCTAGGGCTAATAAAGATTTTGCCACTAGTGATTTAATTCGAGACCAATTACTGGCAGCAGGGATTCAATTAAAGGATGGAAAAGATGGAACTACATTTTCATTGAATTAATTAACTTAGCAATTTAATACGATAAGTTTTGACTATTCTTTCATGAAAAAAATAATTACATATCCATTTGTAATCATCATTAGAGGATATCAATTATTGATTTCGCCAATTTTACCTTCTACCTGTAGATATAGTCCAACTTGTTCTCACTATGCTATTGAAGCACTTCAAAAACACGGATTGTTTAAAGGAGGATGGTTAGCTATTAAACGCATTGGGAGTTGTCATCCTTGGGGAGGTTCTGGATACGATCCTGTTCCTGAAAAAGACAAGAATTAAATTTATACTTTAATAATTAAAAAGTATTGCTTTCGTTATATTTACACTTCTTATAATTAAAAATCAACTATGTATTCATTAAGTTTTATTTGGAATCCTTCTGAAGGAATCGATTTAGGTTTTTTCGTAATTAGGTATTATAGTTTAATGTTTGTTATCGCCTTTTCTATAGGTTGGTTTATCACCAAAAAAATATTTGACAAGGAAGGACAAACCCCCGATAAAATGGACAGTCTGTTTATTTATGTTGTCCTCGCCACTTTAATAGGTGCCCGTTTAGGTCATGTAATTTTTTACCAACCGGAATTATTTTCACAAGATTTTTTATCTGTATTTCTACCATTTAGAACGGTACCTGAATTTGAGTTTACTGGATTCCAAGGCTTGGCAAGTCATGGAGCTGCCATTGGGATTATAATTGCCATGCTCTTATACAGTAAAAAAGTAATAAAAAAACCAATACTTTGGGTTTTAGACAGAATTGTTATCGCTGTAGCAAGTGGCGCTATTTTTGTAAGAATAGGTAATTTTATTAATTCTGAAATTATCGGAATAGCTTCTGGAGATTTTCCTCTTGGAGTAAAATTTGTTCAGGATGGAATTTCAAAATATCAGGCGGTTAAAGCCACTGGCCTTAAAAACTCAAGTGACGCTTATACTGCCATTGTAAATAATCCAGAATATGCCACTTTACTAGATGCAATCCCCTTCCGTCACCCAGCTCAATTATATGAATCTTTTGGTTATATTTTTGTGTTTCTTGCCCTTTGGTTTTTATATTGGAAAACAAATAAGAGTAAACAAATGGGATTTCTTTTAGGAACGTTTTTCGTGTTGCTTTGGACGGTTCGATTCTTTGTTGAATTTGTTAAAGAGGCACAAGTAGACGGGCGTGATGAGTGGGCTCTTAATACTGGGCAATGGCTGAGTGTCCCTTTTATTTTAGCTGGAATTTATTTAATTATCACTTCTAAAAATAGACCAGTCGCTTCATGAAAAAAATAATTTTTATTATAGTCATAATCGGAACAATTGTATTTTATCAAAGTTGCAAAAAACCGAACACAATTAAATCAATTACAAAAGAAGTTATATTTACTAAAGAAGGTGAACTAAAACTGAAGAAAGCAGGAAACGACTCCCTCATAAAAATATTAGATCTTGAAATAGCAGAATCAGAATACGAAACCCAAACCGGTTTAATGTATCGTCATTCTATGGAAGATAATCAGGCAATGCTTTTTATTTTTAAAGAAAACAAGCCTCGTTCCTTTTACATGAAAAACACTGAATTTGCTATCGATATTATTTTTATAAATAGTAATAAAGAGATCGTTAATATTCACAAAAACGCAAAACCTTACGACAAATCTACTTTACCTTCAGACGGCCCCATTAAGTATGTTCTTGAAATTAATGCTGGTCTTTCTGAGGTTTGGGATCTAAAAAAAGGAGATTTGATTGAATGGTCATTAAATTAAGTTTTTCAAATCAAAAGAGTTCATAAAACAAGCCATCCTTTTTATTCATCAGGATGGTTTTTTCATTTAATGAAGTATAAAGCATAACGCCTCTTCTTCTTTATTTAATATAATTAAGTTAATTCAGCTTCTCATAACATTGTAATACTCCACCAAAATTATAGTAACGAGGATGAGCTATTTCCGAATACTGTATCCTAAATATTATTTTAACCTAATTCTTCTGCCTCAAAAAAAGCGCACAATAATTTGTAAATTCAAATTGAAATGATCGTTTTATATTAAATTAATTATATAATTAATGTTTCAAAAAAATAATTTATAACTATTTCAAAAAAAAAGCCATCCTAATAAATCAGGATGGCTTTTTATTTCTATTAGAAAGAATTATTAAACTTCTTCCTCTTCTTTTTTATTCTTATTGGTTAAATCAATTCCTTTTTTCTTAACCGTATCATACATTACTGGCGTTGCGATAAACAACGATGAATAAGTACCAACTACTACACCTACCATCAATGCGAATATTAACCCTCTAATAGATTCTGCACCAAAAATAAATATAGAAAGCAATACGATCATTGTTGTTAATGATGTATTTAAGGTACGACTTAAAGTACTGTTTAATGCAGCATCGATAACTCTATTCATCTTCCAAGAAGAATGCTCATTAAAATATTCACGAATACGGTCAAATACAACCACTGTATCATTTAATGAATATCCAATTACTGTAAGTATTGCAGCGATAAACGATTGTCCAATTTCCATATTAAAAGGCATAATCTTATAGGTTAATGAGAATATTCCTAATACTATTAAAACATCATGGAATACTGCAGCCACAGCACCTAAACTAAATTGCCATTTTCTAAATCGTAATAAAATGTATAAGAACACAACGATTAATGAACCAAGAACTGCCCAAAAAGAAGCTTTCTTAATATCATCTGCGATAGTTGGACTTACCTTATAAGATTCCATTCTACCAACAACTTTACTTTCGTAATCGTCAATAAATTGATTATAGGTAAATCCATCTGGAAGATTAGGCTTTAATCCTTCGAACAACATGGTTTCAATTTCTTCATCTATTTCAGTACCACTTTCATCCACTTTATATTTGGTAGTAATCTTTAATTGATTATCGCCACCATAGGTTTTTGCTTCAGCACTTCCGAAGACAGCTACCATATCGTCTTCAATTTGATTTGCATTTACATCTCTATCAAAACGAACGGTATAAGTTCTTCCTCCAACAAAATCAACACCTTGATTAAGACCAACAGTAAGTAATGATCCTAAACTTATTACAATCATAATTCCAGAAATCACATAAGCAATTTTACGTTTTTTCAAGAAATCGAAATTATTCTTTCTAAGAATATTTTTTGTGAATGAAGTTGAACAAGGTAATGGTTTGCCATTTCTTGTATAACTATCTATAAACAATCTAGTAATAAAAATTGCTGTAAACAATGATGTCGCGATACCTATTAATAGGGTAGTTGCAAATCCTTGAATTGGACCTGTTCCAAAAACCAATAGTATTAATCCAGTAAGACCTGTAGTAATATTAGCATCTAGAATAGAAGAAAGTGCATTACTAAATCCATCTTGTATTGCATCTTTTTGGGCTTTCCCTTTTGCTAATTCTTCTTTGATACGTTCAAAGATAAGTACGTTAGCATCTACCGACATACCTATCGTTAAAATAATACCTGCAATTCCAGGAAGCGTTAATACCGCTCCTAATCCTGCTAAAATTCCAAATATAAATACAATGTTTACTACCAAAGCAATATCAGCAAAAATACCTGCTTTACCATAATAGAATACCATCCAAATCAACACAAAAGCAAGTGCCAATAAGAAAGAGAATATCCCACTGTCTATTGCTTCTTGACCTAATGTTGGTCCAATAACTTCTCCTTGAATAATCTCTGCCGATGCTGGCAATTTACCCGCACGCAATACATTGGCTAAATCTTGTCCTTCTGTAATACTAAAATCACCAGAAATCTGACTACTACCTCCTGCGATAGGTCCACTTGTTACACCCGGTGCAGAATATACAATATCATCAAGAACAATAGCTATTTGTGTTCCATTGTTAAATGCTTTACCTGTCATTTGTTCCCAAATTCTAGCTCCACGAGCATTCATTTGCATACTCACAACAACTCTACCTAATTGATCGTAGGTTTGTAAAGCATCTACTACTACCCCACCTGCTAATGGAGGCGTATTGTCTCTATTAGATTTTATAGCATATAAAGTAATAACTTCTTCTGCTAATTGATCATTAACAGCAGCAATACCCCATACAAATTTTGCGTGACGTTGATCGTTACTTAGTAATGACCTTACTTGAGGCATACGCAAATAACCATTAACTGAAGCTGTATCTTTAAGTAAAAAAGTACCTAATTCTGGTCTTCCAGCAGATCCTGGATACTGCATCTTACCTAATAAAGGTCTTTCCTTTTGTGCATCTGCTATAGAATCTTTAACATCTTCACCACCTAATAAATCATCAACTACACTTCCTTCTGTTTCTGTAGTGTCTTTTACAGTTTCAACAGGCGTTTCGGTTTTTAAAAGATCCGCTAATTTTGAATCAGCAGCTTGTAAAAACCCTGCTAATTCATCAATTTTATATACTTCCCAAAATTCTAATTGAGCAGTACTTTGTAATAATTTTTTAACACGATTTACATCTTTCGCACCAGGTAATTCTACTAATATACGTGCAGATTTCCCAATTCGTTGAATGTTAGGCTGTGTAACACCAAATTTATCGATACGTTTTCTTAACACCTCAAAAGCAGCAGTAATTGACTCATCAATTTTTCTTTCAATAACAGGCTTCACCTCTTCATTAGTCATCGAAGCATGGATATCGTCTTCTAAATTTTTATTAAAAAAGATATCTGGTGACGCTAATGTGTTTTCACCTGGTAAAGCTTCAAAAGCTTTAAAGAAAGACTCTAAGTAGGTTTCTTGTGCATCTTTCTGAAGTACAGAAGCGTCGTTTAACGCTTGGTTAAAAGCTGCATCTTTTGAATTGTTAGCCAATCCTTTTAAGATATCCTTTACCGATACTTGAAGTATTACATTAATACCACCTTTTAAATCTAGCCCCTTGTTAAGTTCTTTATCTTTAGCGGTATTATAATCTATTCCTAAAAACACTGTAGAATTACCTATAGAATCTAGGTAACTTGCTTCTGCTGCATCTCTTTTTTCTGGTTCGTTTGCAGGAAACTTAGCGTTAGCAAATGCTTTTGCTTCATCCTCAACCGTATTTGAAATATATGTAAAGGATAGCTGGTATAAACTTACCAATCCAAACAATATTGCAAATACTTTTATTAGTCCTTTGTTTTGCATTTTTATTTTATTTTGTTAGTCAAATATTTTTTAAAACGAGCAAATATAGAATTTACCCTAAAATCTGACAATTAATTTTAATGATATTAAATTCTGATTTAAAATAGCTTTATTATACTAATAAATAAGCTATTTATGAGTTTAAAGTAGCAAAAGGGCCTGCTCTAACTTCAGGAATGTTATGTGAAGAATTATCTATTGCAATTGCAATATTTTTTTGAATAGTATAAGCAACTTTTTCAGCTTTATTTGTTTCCTTAACATCAATGTTTATAGCTGATAAATATACTACAGTATTAAAAAAACGATCACTTTCTGGTTTTAACTCTAAGGCAAATCCATTTAAATCCCCTTCAGCATCAATACCTTTTTGGATTTCAAATACATCGAGTTTAAAACGATTTGAGTTTTTGTTGGAGGGAAAACTAGAGGACTCTTCTACTTGAAATAAAGAGGTATAACTTAGCTTTAACTCTTTTTCTTCAGAAAATATTTTTTTAATGGCCGCTACATCAACATCACTAAAGTAAGTGATCTTTAATTTCCCATTAACTTCCTTATGTACTTGTATATTCGAAACCCCAATAGCTTGCAATTGTTCTTTTACAATCGCTATCGTATTTTGAGTTTCTTGTAACGTTACTTCATCATTAGAAAACTGAACTACAATTTCTTGATTCGGAACAGAAAATTGTTGTTGACTAACGCCTAATAAAATAAGGATAACAATAAAAGCACTTAAGTACCATTTCGCTTTCATTCGCCAAATATAAAAAATAAAGACTGTATTTCTACAGTCTTTATATAAATATCTAATTTAATGTGTTGAATATTATAATTCTAACAATCCATTAGTTTTTCTAACCCCTTCTGCACTTACAGAGATATGTTCTTTTTCAGCATCAGTAAGGTCTAATTCTACAATTTTTTCAATACCGTTTCTTCCTAACACTACAGGAACTCCTATACAAATATCATTTAAACCATACTCTCCTTCTAACATCGTTGAACAAGGAAACATTTTTTTCTGATCACAGGCAATGGCTTGTGCTAATCCAGATACTGCAGCCCCTGGAGCATACCAAGCAGAGGTTCCTAGTAATTTAGTTAGCGTTGCTCCTCCAACTTTAGTATCTTCTTTCACTTGATTTAATCGTTCTTCTGAAATATATTCAGTAACAGGAATACTATTACGAGTTGCCATTCTTGTTAAAGGAATCATTCCAGTATCACTATGTCCACCGATTACCATACCATCTACATCACTAATAGGCGCTCCTAAAGCTTCTGCCAATCTATATTTGAAACGAGCACTATCTAATGCTCCACCCATACCAATAATTCTATTTTTTGGTAATCCTGTTGATTTGTGAACCAAATACGTCATCGTATCCATAGGATTACTCACTACAATAACAATAGTATCTGGTGAGTATTCTATTAAACTTGAAGAAACCATTTTTACAATTCCAGCATTGATTCCAATTAACTCTTCACGAGTCATACCAGGTTTACGAGGAATTCCACTAGTAATAATTACAATATCACTTTTTGCTGTTCTTGAGTAATCGTTAGTAACTCCAACTATTTTTGTGTCGAAACCGTTTAAAGATGCTGTTTGCATCAAATCCATTGCTTTTCCTTCGGCAAATCCTTCTTTAATGTCTAAAATGACTACTTCGCTTGCAAAATTTTTAATAGCAATATACTCAGCACAACTTGCACCTACAGCACCTGCTCCAACAATTGTAATTTTCAT
>MAAC01010721.1_pt1 | contig 11955 bp, 8 predicted proteins | sample 1115981 | NCBI WGS metagenome assembly MAAC01 (sample SAMN04961126, study PRJNA320927) | seawater metagenome | isolation source: sample BD02T64 sea water enriched with oil for 64 days | place: USA:Gulf of Mexico | collected 2013-07-27 | reverse complement strand
TTCAGGATGATTTCGAAGGGGGACATCAAGATTAATGTCAATCAGACATTCGCTCTCTCGAAGGTTGCCAAGGCTCATAACCAACTTGAAGGGCGGCAGACAACGGGATGTACTATTCTGATCCCGTAATTGATTGTTTTATCGCGGTAATCTTTTTAGTTGGGGCAACGTAACTCGTACAATTTTCAATTTTAAGCTGTTGCGATATGTAAAATGTAATGGAATTAATGGTTGGCTAAATTTTATCGTGTAATTTTACCATTGAAGAAGGCAGTAGGTATCAACAAAAATTCAGGGTAATTCAATCTCAGGGTAATTCATTCAATGAATAAGCCACCAGTTTTTGATATTTCTATAGAATACCTGGTTAACGATCTTCTCCGGCTGGTGGATAAGCACGCTCTTGTCTATATTCTTTCTGATGATGGCACTATTGAATATACAAATAGTAAGCTTGCTGAAATAAGTAAATTTACGGTCGATGAACTTGTCGGAAGTTCGATTAAAAAACTAAGATCAAGTTATCACCCGGACGTCTTCTACAAAGAGATATGGGATCTCTTGAGACGAGGAGAAACATGGTCTGGAGAGTTGTGTGGCATGTGCCGTGCGGGGACATATTTCTGGGAAGATCTGTCTATTCGCCCTCTGTCTTTTAAAGACGATACAAAAAAGTATTACCTTGGTGTCAGCACAGATATTACACTGTTGAAAAACCGAGAGCAGACGATGTCTGCCTATAATGCAATGCTGGTCAACACGACCAAAGGGGTTCCTCTAAAAGAAAATTTCGATGCTTTGATTAACAATATTGAAGTGATTTTTCCCTATATGACCTGTGCCATCATGATGCTGGAAGATGGTAAATACCTGCGTAGCGTTTCAGGGCCGAGTTTGCCGAACGATTATGCCTGTGCAGTTGATGGTCTTGAAATTGGTGAAATTGTTGGATCTTGTGGAGCGGCAGCTAAAGCTCAAAAACTTGTTGTTGTTGAAGATCTTTATAATCACCCCAATTGGGCACCCTATATAGACGTTGTAAAAAAGACGGATTTTCATGCCTGCTGGTCACACCCTATCCTAAGTTCCAGCGGGGAAACCTACGGTACTTTTGCTATTTACTACAAGACGACACGAGGCCCAACGCCGAACGAGTTGAACCTGATACAATCGCTTGCCTATAGTTGTTGTGGTGCGATTGAGAGTGATCGGGCAAGGCGTGAATTGATTGAACAAAAAAACCGTGCCGAAGCGGCAAGTCATGCCAAAGATCAGTTTTTGGCAAATATGAGCCACGAACTTCGAACGCCGCTTAATGCGATCCTCGGGTTTTCAGGGATTTTACAACAAGAACTTTTTGGCCCCATTGGTAATGATAGATATAAGGGGTATTCGCAAGACATTGAAATGTCTGCCAGCTTTCTACTGGAAATCATTGAGGATATTCTGGATATATCGATTATTGAGGCCGGGAAAATCTCTCTTGATCCGGAAGTTCTTTCCGTCAGCAAGCTGATGGAAAATTGTATGCAACTCATCATGAGCCGGGCATCAGAGAAAGAGGTTGTTTGCCAATTAATAGTCCCTGATCCGGAGTGCTTTATTTTTGCGGACGAGATGCATATGAAACAAATATTGACCAATTTGTTGATCAACGCGATAAAATTTACGCCCAAATTTGGAAATGTAACCTTTTCGACTCAAATAGCTAAGCCGGAATTCATTGATATTTTTGTTAAAGATACCGGTATCGGGATTGCGAGTAAGGACCTTGAGAAAGTGCTTGAGCCTTTTAGCCAGGTCGAAGACAGTATGACCCGATCTCACGAAGGGGTCGGCCTAGGTTTAAGTCTGGCGAAGCGTTTAGCGCTGGTTCAGGGAGGCGAACTTTCTCTTGAAAGTGAGTTGGGGAGAGGAACTTCTGTCAGTGTTCGCCTGCCTCTCGCGAAATAAGTACGAAGCCGACTTGTAAATCAATCCATGAATAATTTGTTCCAGTACGTTTTTTTCGGTGCGAGGAATCGCGTCTTGATCTAATAATGATGTCTGGCGAATAATATTAAGAGGACCATCGGATTAGGTTATCTGGGTTATAGGATTAGTAATATTGGGCTTGAAGAATTTAGCCTGGCCTAATAAACCAGTAGTACATACAAAAGTTGAAATTGAAAACTCAGGCAAGACAGAGGGCAATGGGATGGCTATCGGCGAAGTAATCTGGACCTATTTTAAAGGGGAATGGCACGAGGGCAACCTGCCAATTATGGGTGCCGCTGATCATGGAACCTGGCTTGGGTCGCTTGTCTTTGACGGAGCGCGTTCTTTTGAAGGGGTAGTGCCTGATCTCGATCTGCACTCTGCACGGGTGAATGCCTCTGCAGAGGTTATGGGGCTAAAGCCTACCATGACGACCCAGCAGCTTATTGACTTGACGCTGGAAGGTCTCAAAAAATTCGATAAAGATGCTGCGGTTTATATTCGCCCGATGTACTGGTCAACCGAGGCAGGTTCCGGTGCTGTGGTGCCTGACCCGAACTCAACCGAGTTTTGTCTCTGCCTTGAACAGTTTCCAATGGCACCAACGACTTATACCCAAACTCTTTGTCGGACCAGCTTTGTGCGTCCGATGGTGAGCATGGCACCTGTAAATGCGAAGGCGGCCTGCCTCTACCCGAACAACGGGCGTATGATCCGCGAAGCCGTGGCGCGGGGTTACAACAACGCCCTGGTGGCGGATGCTTTGGGTAATGTCGCTGAAACAGGAACGTCCAATGTCTTTATGGTGAAAGAAGACGTGATCTATACTCCAATCCCGAACGGTACTTTCCTCAATGGTATTACCCGTCAACGTGTGATCGGGTTGCTCCGGGAAGCGGGTCGCGAGGTGGTTGAAACCACACTGTCTTTTGAAAATTTTGAAGATGCTGATGAAGTCTTCATGAGCGGCAATATTTCAAAAATCACACCCGTTGTAAAATTCGAAGATATCGAGTACCCGGTTGGCCCGGTTAGCCAGCTGGCACGCGAACTCTACTGGGCTTGGGCCAAGGCCTGATTTACTTTTCTGTCTCGTTCTGAAGTCGATTGATGTTTTTGACTAAGCCAGTTGTGTTTCACAGCTGGCTTTTTTATGCACCGCAGATAACAATAATTTCTCTGCTGTCTGGTTTGAACGGTGAGCCGTCCCAGTCTCCATAGATCTCTTGGGGGACAAGCCCTGCCTGATTAAGGTGTTCGAGTAATTCACCATGAGTGAGAAAGCGGATGGTCGCAGATGTTTTGACCGCGTTGTTTGAAGATGGGGATTTTTTTAGATAGAGGGTATTGTAGTGTACCAGTTTACCTGCGCCACAATCTTCAACTTCATCGATATCGTGCCAAATATCGATGATATCTTCTGAAGTCTTGCTGGTTTTTGACCCAGTTGTTGGCACTGTGGGTGCCAAAGAATAACTTTCCCGGGTTTTTTCCGGCGTCCAGTTTTCCCAAGCTTTGACGTGAGGGTTTCTGATTTCAAAAGCAATACGACCTGATAGCGTGAGATGTTCTTTCATGGTTTTGAGTGCGGCCTGGATATCTTGGTCATTCAAGAAAACCTGGAAAGCATGACCGCTGAGCACGATCAAATCAAACCGATCTTCACTGGCAAAGCTTTGTGCGTTGGCTTTTACCCACATGACCTTATCGCCAAAAGGCCTACGGATTGCAATGTTGAGCATTTCCAGTGCAGGATCAACGCCGGTTACAGTATGGCCAGCTTGTGCGAAAGCTGTGGTTAACAAGCCGGTGCCACAACCCAGATCAAGGATTTTTAGGGAAGATTTAACGTCTTTAACGAGGGACAGGTAAGAATCGCAATCTGGTCCCCAGAGGTTTTGCAGATCGTATAGACGGGTGAGCAGGGGATCGTGATAGTGATCGTTTGAGGCGACCTGATCTTCTTGATCCACATTCTCTAATAGGGTTTCGCTAATGCCTATTTTGGTGAGCTGGGTTTTCAACTTGCCAAGCTTGTCGGCTTGCCCGCTACAGGCTTTCAAAAGAATCTTCTGCCAGCGATGCCAATTGTTCTTGATACCTTCGACAGCATCTTCACTGGCGTGGGGATTATCGTCGTAACCAATCTGGAAAAAACAGTCACAGATCTCAAACGAAGCTGAACCCTTTTCATCATAGGGCTGTTGTACGAGTTCAGGAGACCCGCAGGCCGGGCAACACCAAAGGTTATTTGTGGCTTGGAAAAGAGTGAATTCTTCTCCCTGTTTTGTTGTGATCTTTAACGCTGTCGGGTGGTTCATTTGCCGCATAACTCAGAAATTGCCTGTTCGTGACGTGTTTTGCTGGCTTCATCAAAGCAACAGAATATGACTTCTGCAACCTTGTCTGACTTGCCCAAAAACTCGACTGTCGCCTTTACGGCGATCCGAGCGGCGGCATCAGCGGGAAAGCGATAGACCCCGGTGGAAATGGCTGGAAAGGCCACACGAGGGCAATCGTTCTCTACCGCGACTTCCAAAGAGCGCCGATAGCAAGACGCGAGCAAATCTGCCTCGCCTTCATTACCGCCTTTCCATACGGGGCCGACGGTGTGAATAACGTAATAGGCAGGCAGGTTATATCCAAAGGTTGATTTGGCATCGCCTGTTTTACAGCCGTTCAAGTCAATGCAATCTTTGAGCAAATCAGGTCCGGCGGCACGGTGAATGGCGCCGTCGACTCCTCCGCCGCCGAGCAGGGAAGAATTTCCAGCATTGACGATGGCTTCGACCTTGAGCGTGGTGATGTCTTCCTGAATGACACTCAGGCGGTCAAATAGTGTCGGCATAACGGTGCCTCCTGCTTCCTCACGATAATTGAAATATTTCTACCTGTAGGTGGGGTCTTATTTAATCCCGGGAATGGTGCCGTAATAATGACTTTGAAGTCAATAATTTACATTTTGGAACTTATGTTTTGGAATTCACAGTTCGTAGTTTGGATTTTGTGTTTCGGAGAGGTGAAATGAAATTTTACTCTACTAAAAAAGAGAATTTCTTGGCGCATGACGATCGGATCAAGAGGACTGTTCTTGGGGCCGAACCCTGGATATGGTTAATGCGCTCTCTTGCCGAGGCAGCAAGGGGCTTTCTCTTTTACGAAATTTTAGGTAAACTAGGTTACAACATTAACAGGTTGTTGTTGTGTCTAAAAAGAAAGCTTCGATGGTGATTATGAAGCTGGGTGCTAAATACTCTGTCCTTTTATCTTTCATACTGGCTTTGCTTGCTGCATGGACAGTGGACAAGACAGCGCGTGCCCAAGAGATTGATCTCGACGAAGAAAAAACTTACATCCGTATTGTAACGGATGGTTTTGCGCCTCTTCAATATTTAAACGAAGGCGCGCCTGATGGCTATGTAACCGAATTTATGCAGGCCACGATAGCGCGGATAAAACTGGGACATCCCATAGAAATTTCTTCCTTTGATTTCCTTCCCTGGAAACGGGCGCTTCTGGTTGCGAAGAATAAGCCAAATACCCTCTTTTTTTCCCTGTCTAGAACCCCGGAACGGGAAAGGAATTATCAGTGGCTTGGAACGGTATCTCCTTACGGACAATCCTTTTTTGGTTTGAAAGACAGTAATCTGGGCATGGCGAGTAATCTGGTTAATCTTCGTGATGGCTCTTTTATTCTTGGGGTGCAACGAGGAGGCTCTGTTCATACTCTCGTTGACGAACTTGGTTTTGAGAGTGGTAAAGATTACACAACATTTACCCATTATTCCCAGGGTATAAAGATGCTTTATAGTGGTCGGATAGATATGATGCCGCTAACCGATTTTCTGGCCCGGAACGCAGCTTGTCGAAATGGTTTTAACGGAGATCTTCTTACGCCTGTCGTTGCGATCACGTCATTGGCAAAGCCTCTATGGGCGACTTTGAGCAAGAGCAGTGATCCAGAATTGGCCTCGGCCTTTATAAAAGCGATGGCGGAGCTAAAGGACGAGGGTGTTTACCAAGAGATTCTTGGTCGTCATCTTGCCGAATGGAAAAAACAACCCTGCCGGAGAGACCAAGCTCTCAAATAATATTTAAAGATATCGTGATTTTGTTTCTAGAGTCCTGCCCCTAGACCTTGTTGTTCCACCATTCGACTGTTTCTGCTGTTGTCTTTATCAAGATAGGCATCATTTCCCGGACGCAATTAATATCTGTATAACAAGCCTCAATAACAGCGGCTTGTCTGGATAGGCGAGGGGCAAGCATTGAGCCCGCCAGCCCTTTTATACTATGGGCGGCCTCTTTGATCTTCCGACTGTTTTCAGTATCGATACCTTTGCGTAAGTCCTGGATAAAGTGTTGAACTGTACTTGGTGTCTCACCGATTAACTGCGCGACCACATCCGAGCCTATTTGTTTTGTGAATTTTTCAAATTGTTCTTCATTGCCAATTGGTGTGTCGTTCAGTTCCTCGGGAACGATACCGCTTTCACTCGGTTTATTTGCCGAGGGCCGATAATTATCAGAAGTATTAACCTTCTCGTTGGAAACGTGGATCTCTGTTTTCAAAAGAGATGATGGCAGTGTCTTTGTGGGTGTGGCTTCGATGGTTTCCTGATTTTGAGGCTGATCTGCCCGGGATTTTAGCTGAGATTCCGACTGAAATTTCGGCTGGAATTCTAGCTGGGATCTTAAGTGATGACTGATAATAAGCGACTTGAGTTTCTCTTCCTTAAAGGGCTTGGTCATAACATCGTCCATACCCGCTTCTCTAAAAATCTCATGTCGGTCAGTAAAAGCTTCTGCAGTTAAGCCGATGATGGGAATGGATTTGCCTTTTTCCATTGACCGAATGGCTTTGGTTGCCTTGAGCCCGCTCATGATGGGCATGTGCACATCCATGAGAATTAAGTCAAATGCAGCTTGTTCAAAAAACTCTATGGCCTCTTGCCCGTTTTTTGCGTGAACAATCTCGTGTCCAAATTTAGTCAAAAAGGCGATGGCGATCATGGCATTTATCTGATTGTCTTCGACTAAAAGTATATCCAGTTTGCCTATGTCAAAATTTTCCGTATCAAAATTTATCGACTTGAATAGAGAGATCTCAACATCAGAAGCAGATAAAACGGGCACGTTAACTTCGAAACGGCTGCCTGTTCCAATTGCGCTGGATACCTTGATTTCACCATCCATCATCTGAATTATGTTTTTGCAGATAGCAAGGCCCAGACCCGCCCCTCCAAACTTTCGTGTGATGGAATTGTCTTCCTGAGTGAAGGTCTCAAAAATTTCTTCAAGGCGGTCTTTGGTAATGCCTGGGCCAGTGTCTTCGACGACAAATTTCAAATCTGTCTTGTTGCCAATACTGGTAGCCTTTACCGAAAGGATAACACCACCAATATTGGTAAATTTAAAAGCATTGCTGAGTAAGTTGTTGAGTGTCTGGCGTAATCTATTTTGGTCACTGTTAATAAAATGAATGCCGTTGTACTCATCAGTGATGTTGAAATAGAGGTTTTGTTCGCGGGCAATGTTTTCAAAGGGAGCGATGATCGATTTTATCATGTCGGGAAGATCAAAAGTTGTGGTTTCAATTTCAAACACACCGCTTTCGATTTTACTCATGTCCAGAACATCGTTGATTATTTCCAGCAGACCATTACTCGAGGCTATGAGTGTCGAAAGTTTGTCTTTCTGATCTTCGTCCAATTCTGTATCACCCAGCAATTGTGCTGTGCCAATCATACCATTGAGCGGGGTGCGGATTTCATGGCTCATTGTGGCGAGGAAATTTGATTTGGCCGCATTTGCTGTTTCGGCATCGTCTTTTGCTTCCTGAAGTGCCCTTGTTCTTTCTGCGACTGTGAGCTCAAGGTTTTTATTGATTGTCTCGATCTCAGCCTTTGATTTTTCCAACCGTTCTTCTGTCTGTTTCAGGTCCGATACATCCTGGACGATACCTGTCGCCTGTAAAGAATTGCCCTCGTCATCACATTTCATATTGCAATGGCTTATTACATGGCGAATAGACCCGTCAGGATGGCACAATCTGTAGTTTATCGAAAAAGGATGTCCCTTGTTAAAATTATGCCCTTGGACCTCTTCTACACGATCGACATCGTCAGGATGGACACAGGCGATAAAAGCTTGATAACTGGGCTTGGTCGTAGGGGATAAGCCATAGATTTCGGGAAGTGTCTCTGACCATATTTCCTGGCCGGTTGTTAAATCGAGAAACCAATGTCCCATACGGGCAACTTTTTGAGCTCTGTATAAATAGGCATTATTTTGATCAAGTTCCTCGGATAATTTTGTTCGGGAAACAATTTCCACCCGTAGTTCGGCCAAGATACTTTGAATGCGCTCGACCATGTCGTTGAAGGTATTGCTTAGAGTACCTATTTCATCATTTGATAAAATGGGCATTCTTTGGTCCATGTTCCCTTTTTTGATTTCGGAACTAACCTGAGAGAGAAGCAAGACAGGTCTGATGATCTTTTTATTCAGATAGAAGAAAGCAAGAATGGCAAAAATGATCGTCACCATTATCAAGCCGATCACGATATTCAGCAGGTAAGCTCCTTTTTCTTTAATGGCATCAATTTCCCGCGCGGTGCGTTGGTCAATTGCTTTGATAAAGCTGTTGATCGGTTGCATGATTTTTGTTTTGGCTTCGAGATACTTGCGGCCGTGCAAAATATCCATGGCCATTTTTTGGTTCGGGGAGCCTTGTCTTGTCAACTCTCCGCTTCTATTGGCAAACAATCCTTTCATTGCAGCAAAGGCAATGCGCTCGAGTTGAACGAGTTCATCGGAATTTAGTTTGGCTTGTTGCAGTAACTCGAACTCTTCATCTGTGATACCGACGTTTCTCAAAAGCTCCAGAAGCGAAATTGGCGTGCCGTTCTGGATTTGTCTTTCGGGTTCGAGCAAGGCAAAATCCCAATAAACGTCATGATAGTTCACTGGGCGAGGAATAAGTCCTTCTCTTATATCCAGGATTTCATAGAAGTATTTTTCGAACTTTGGATTGCCTGTCGCTGCATAAGTTCGCGCCATCATCGTGAGGTCGTCTGAACTCTGCCGGAGTTGATCAGAGAGTTTTATGGATTCAGACCGGGCTTTTTCCCGATTGGACAGATGTTCCGCGTTGTTGACAAGATGACTGGATGTAATGGTCGTTGCACCAAGCAGCGCCATTAAAGTAACAAAGATAAAAAGGATGCGAGCCCTGATCGACATTATCCATGTGCTTTCTGTTTTGACTGTATTCTAAATATTCGCAATTAAGGGGCGGTTAATTAATTAAAAATTCTCGCTAAAATTGTAACTAACTTAGAGTGGTATCATGGCCGTAACGGTTTTGTAAATCCGGAGTGGTTCATTGAGGTGGAAGCGAATGTTGTGATTTTGGATAAATCTCACTCTTTATCGAAATTCAGAGCTTTAAGCCTGTTCTAGATTAAATCAATTTCTGGATTGGGGAGACGCAGCATTGTTGCCTTGATTTATCGGCGTTTGGAGGGGTTTATGGATTTCCTTACCCATGACCTGATTGATTGTTTGTAAAAGTTTAAAGGGGTCAATCGGCTTGGAGACAAAAGAATTCATGCCGACCTCGTAGTATTCTTTTACGTGATTTTCCATTGCATCTGCGGTTAGGGCTATGATTGGTATTTGGGAAATATCTCCCTTCATTGCACGAATGACCATTGTTGCCTCTGGGCCGCTCATCTCGGGCATGCGGACATCCATGAGAACGAGGTCGGGCAAAATGTTGTGATCAGAGTGGGGATTTGAAGTAGCTTCGACCAGCTTGTTGACGGCTTCTTTTCCGTTTTCTGCAAGAATAACTTTGTGGCCATTTTTCTCTGCAATTGCCTGAACGATACGACGGTTGAGCTGATTGTCATCAACGGCGAGAATGGTCAATGGATGCAGGGTTTCATAAGCAATGGGCTGATCGGGATGACTATTCAGGTCGACACCATTTTTTGCTGGTACGAGTGGTAAGCGGGCCTCAAATGTTGCTCCCTTTCCCTCGGTGCTCGTGACGCTAATTTCCCCGCCCATGTGTTCGACAAGGCGTTTCGAAATTGCCAGGCCAAGCCCAGTACCTTCATACCGCCGGGTTATAGAGGCATCGGCCTGGGTGAAGTCGTTAAAAAGATCATCGATAATATTTGCCGCTATACCTATGCCCGTATCGTTAACCCTGAATATGAGCCATGGCATTTCCAGGTTATCCGTCCTGATTATCTGCTGCTCAACTTGCAGAGAGACAGACCCCTTTGCTGTAAATTTTACGGCATTGCCAAGAAGGTTGATGAGGATCTGTCGGATGCGCGTTGGATCTCCATGCAATCCAGCAGGGATTTCGTCTGATATATTGACGATAAGATCCAGTAGTTTTTCTTCGGCGGAACGCTCGATTATCTCAACGGTTTTCCCAACTTCTGACCGGAAATGATAGTCAATGTTTTCTAACTCGAGCTTGCCAGAATCTATCTTGGACAAATCCAGAATATCGTTAATGATAACGAGAAGTGACTGAGTTGCGCCCTTTATTTTTTCGACCTTTTCTCGTGTGTCGGGAGAGATGTCGTCATCGAGTAACATATCTGCCAGTCCCATAACGCCGCTCATTGGTGTACGGATTTCATGGCTCATGGAGGCAAGGAATTCCTGTTTGCTCTTCGTCGCGGCCTGGGCGGCTTCAAATTGCTCGGCCAGCTCAGCCGTTCGCTCTTTGATCCTCAGCTCAAGCGTTTCAGCGGCTTTTTTTAATTCCTCCTCGGCAACATCACGTTCGCCAACCCTTTTCGAGATAGAATTTAAGAGCCTGTTGCCAGAATCTGCCAAAATAGAAAGCTCGTCCCCAAGATTGCCTCTGGGGACCGAGAGACAAGTATCCTCAGGATTGTCGGGATCAGTATTTGCCAAAGACAATGCGATGTTTTGTACCGGACGGACCAGTAACCTGTAAAAGACCAGAGAGAGGATCGCGGCAACGATGAGGCTGCGTAATATGTTGAAAATAAATTCTGAAAAAGTACGGTCGATAAATTCTTCGGAAATTTTAATCGGATCGACAATGATCTGTAAATATCCAGCTTTTACTTCTGGATCATCGATGGTGTGCAATTCGATTTCAAAATTTTGTAAGCCGCCAAAAGCGTCTTCTGCCAGCCATCTGTAAGGGGAAGATTCCAGCGTTTGGAATTTACTGGTTAGTGTATTTTGTAAATCATCATTGATGGTAACCGATATGATGGACTTGTATTCCATCAAACCATCGGCGACTTCGCCAGCGAGTTCTGTATTGAGGTTGTATGCGGCTCTTGCGGCTGGTTGATTAGCTGTCTGGATGACTTGCTTGACTGTATCGATAAAAAAATCACGTGTCGAAATCAGATCCCGATAGGCGATGAAGGTGCTCATTAATAACCCGGTCAACAGGGACACCAAGACCACATTGCGTGACAGCTTGAAGGTCAACCGCTTTGATAATTTTGGCGTAAATGAATGTTTATCAGACACTGTAAATTGTCTCATGTGTAATATGAGGCAAGCCCATACACTTACTGTTGGTGATTATGAACGGCAAGATTTTGCACCCCATTGTGAAATCAGGGATTGATTTTCCGAAATCCATTTGTCTGCTGCCTGGTCATAACTCAGACCATCCGCATCGACGAAGGCTGCGATCTTGCTGATCATCGCATTGTTGAAGTTCAGATCTTCTAAAATAGCGTGGGCACAGGGCCAAGTTTGCTCCATTTTAACCCAGGCGACTTTCTTTAACCATCCGTTCTTGGGATTGCCACAGTCCTGAATACGGTCCGGGTTGATGCCCCAATTGGGGTCGCTCTCACATTTAGGGTCAAAATCAGGAAATTCGATAAACTTTCCTTCAAAGCGATCTTCGATCCAGTTCGGGCTCCAGTTGAAAAGTACGATGGGCTCTTTTTGAGC
>MAAC01002375.1_pt1 | contig 11959 bp, 11 predicted proteins | sample 1115981 | NCBI WGS metagenome assembly MAAC01 (sample SAMN04961126, study PRJNA320927) | seawater metagenome | isolation source: sample BD02T64 sea water enriched with oil for 64 days | place: USA:Gulf of Mexico | collected 2013-07-27 | reverse complement strand
TATTCATGTCTGATCGCGCCGCTATTCAAGCGTTAAAGGAATATTTATCAGAGCAGATCATTGGCCAAGAACACCTATTAGATCGGCTACTTATCGCTTTACTGGCTAACGGCCATTTATTGGTAGAGGGTGCACCAGGCCTCGCTAAGACCAAGGCAATAAATGCATTGTCTCAAGGCATTGAAGGCGACTTTCACCGCATTCAATTTACTCCAGATCTATTACCAGCTGATGTTACCGGCACGGAAATTTATCGCCCACAGGACAGCAGTTTTGTCTTCCAAAAAGGCCCAATCTTCCATAACTTGGTGCTTGCAGATGAAATCAACCGGGCACCCGCCAAGGTTCAATCCGCATTGCTAGAAGCAATGGCCGAACGACAGGTCAGCGTTGGCGCCCACAGCCACCCTTTACCTGATCTATTCATGGTAATGGCAACGCAAAACCCCATTGAACAAGAAGGAACCTATCAGCTGCCCGAAGCGCAATTAGACCGGTTCTTAATGCATGTCACCATTGGTTACCCTGACAGCAATTCAGAAAAGAAAATTCTTCAACTTGCTCGTATGGAAGCCTTATCCTCCCGTGATAAGCGTCCCGATGAAGCAACCCATCGTATTGAACACCATATAACCCAAGAGCAGGTTTTTAGTGCAAGAGAGGACATTCTTAACTTGCATATGATTCCTTCTATTGAAGAGTATATTGTGCAACTCACCATGGCTTCTCGTAACCCTCTCGCTTATGGGGATGATCTAGCCGGTTGGATTGAATATGGCGTAAGTCCACGCGGGACTATTGGCTTAGATGCTTGTGCTCGTGCCCACGCATGGCTCAATGAGCGTGATTTCGTCACACCAGAGGACGTTCAGTCGATTGCTCATGATGTTCTTAGACACCGTATTGGCTTAACGTTTGAGGCCGAAGCCAAAGGCGTCACTACCGACCATATTATTGATGAACTATTGGATCGTGTTGCTGCCCCCTAGTTTCTACATCCTAATTAGGTGGCAAAACTCAATAGAATATAGGATATGGCAGGATAATAGACTCATGACATCATCAGCCTCCATTAACGGTTCCGCTCAATTTGTACTCAAAGAACGTGAGGATTTATCTCAGTATACGGGGGTATATGTCTCTATGAATGAGCTAATTGGGCTTCAAGCAAACCACGCCAAGCTGGATTTGTCTGGACAAAAAAAATCTCTAGCAATAATGGCCGGCGCGCACAGATCTTCTTTTCGAGGTCGTGGAATCGACTTTGACGAAGTTAGAATGTACGCCCCTGGTGATGACATTCGTCATATTGACTGGCGAGTGACCGCACGCACTGGAAAAACCCACACAAAACTTTATCACGAAGAGCGAGAACGGCCTATATATCTGGTCATTGACCAACGCCAATCAATGTTTTTCGGTACCCAAGATGCGTTTAAATCCGTCGTCGCGGCTCGCACAGCAGCCTATTTAGCCTGGGCGGCAAAAGATCACGGCGACAGAATTGGTGGTTTTTTATTCAATGACACTGACGTCCATGAAGTCCGACCTAAGGAAGGTAAACGTGGCATTCAGCAATTATTTCGATTACTGATCCAGTTTAACCAAACACTTTCCGCTAACAACCCTAAAGCCAGCGGCTCACGATCATCCATTACAACGGCAATCGAAGGGTTACACCAAGTTGTAAAACCTGGGAGTTTGGTATTTATCATTAGTGACTTTCAAGGGTTTGATGACATCACATTACAGCACCTATCTCTTGTCGCAAAACACAGCGATATGGTAGCTGCACACATTAGCGATCCGATGGAGCAACGCCTCCCCCCAACGGGTAGCTATGGATTTACTGACGGTATACGTAGCATAAAATTAGACACTAACAATCATGATCTTCGAAAACGTTTTCGCACACGCTTTATTGACCAACACTTACACGTAAAAGAACAACTCACTAAAATTGGTGTACCCACCATTGATATCAGCACAGGTCAAAGTGTATCTACTGCCTTGGCAGAGGCCTTGGGTATGAAATCCAGAAAAAGGAAAAAGCGTTGAACCCTAATGATCCATTAAGCCAATTAGCGGATATTCATTTACCACCAACAGTCTCGCAATGGCCCCCAGCTTACGGCTGGTGGTTACTAACCTGCGCTCTTCTTATTGCGATCACATTGGCCATACGCTGGCTTCTAATTCATCGTCGAAAAAAGCAGTATAAAGTGGAAGCCATATCCATCCTGAACAACATTCAACAACAGTTTCAGTCCGACGACAACTGTCTTACTGCTCTGGAAGCCATCAACAGCCTACTTAAACAAACCTGCATGACCCATTATGGGCGTCATGAAACGGCAGGACTTAACGGCGATGCCTGGCTTTCATTCTTAGACAGAACCGGCAATACGAAAGACTTCTCCAAAGGCCCTGGTCGTAGCTTGACTTACGCCCTCTACGCCCCAAACCCTATTGCTCCCATTACAGAGCTAATCGAAATCACAAAAAAATGGATCGCTAAACAACCATGATCATATTTGAGTGGATATGGGTGTGGATATTATTCCCCCTTCCATGGCTATTTAAATTGATGCTGCCCAAAGCCGCTAACGCTGATCAAGCCGTCTTACGCGTACCTTTTTTTAGCAGTGTTAAAGAACTTAGCGATAAGAAACTACTAGAAAGCAATAGAAAGCCGCTAAAGTATCGTTTTGCCCTTTTTCTTATGTGGTTACTACTACTCACCGCTGCCGCCGGGCCTCGCTATATAGGTGAGCCCGTTGTTATACGTGCGGAAGCCAGAGATTTAATGATGGCAGTTGATGTATCCCTCAGTATGCGTCAACAGGATTTACGTGTAAAAGGCGAACAAGTTGATCGCCTTGAGGCAGTAAAAAGTGTTTTACATGGCTTTATTGAAGAACGCTCAACAGATCGCATGGGGCTTATTCTTTTTGGCAGCAATGCCTATCTACAAACACCTCTTACCTTTGACAAAAAAACACTTAGTATATTGTTAGACGAAGCTCAAATTGGCATCGCTGGCCGTCAAACCGCCATTGGTGATGCGATTGGCCTCGCATTAAAACGCCTAAAGGACCGTCCAGCCGAAAGCAAGGTTCTAATCTTACTCACTGATGGTGCCAATACCGCTGGTGAAATCCCTCCAGTACAGGCTGCTAAACTTGCCGCAGAAAAACAACTTAAAATATATACCGTAGGTGTTGGTGCAGACGAAATGGTAACACCCGGCATTTTTGGTAGCAGCTTTGGCTCTCGGCGTATCAACCCTTCCATCGATCTTGATGAAGATACCCTACGCTCGATTGCAGAGTTAACCGGTGGCCAGTACTTTCGTGCTAGAAATACCGAAGAGTTACGGCATATTTATGATCTACTGGATGACTTGGAACCAACGGAAGCAGACCCTGAAATATTCCGCCCCATTCAATCTCTTTATTATTGGCCTCTAGGACTAGTCATGATACTAACTTTCTTCATGGCAGCCTACTCCATTATCCGAACAGCCTGGGAAAACCAAAAGGCAGCAGCAATCAAAACATCACACGCAACGATGCAGCCTGGCACTCACACTGATACACAAACAACAAGGCAGAACATCTAGTGGAACCCGTATTATCACATATTTCTCTATTCCACTTTATTCGGCCCTGGTTTCTATTGTCGCTGATACCCGCTGTACTGCTTTTTATTTTTCTGTGGCTAAGAAAACCTAACTACGGTTCCTGGCATCACGTTATATCCCCCCATTTGCTTCCACATTTATTGCAAGGAACCGTAAAGCAACAAGGGAAATTCCCACTGGTGTTATTACTTGTCGGCTGGATCATCGCCAGCTTCGCGCTAGCAGGCCCAACCTGGTCAAAGTTACCGCAAACCGTACAGAAAAAAATCAATGCAAAAGTCATTCTTCTAGACTTATCATTGTCTATGCTCGCACAGGACCTCAAACCATCACGTCTCACCCGAGCCCAGCACAAACTTAGTGACATCCTGGACCAAAGTAAGGAAGGCCTAACAGGCTTAATTACCTATGCGGGTACAAGCCATGTGGTATCCCCTCTCACCGATGATACCCACACCATACTCAGTATGGTTAAGTCACTATCTCCAGAAATAATGCCAATAAAAGGCAGCAACCCCGTCGCAGCCATAGAAAAAGCCGCACAATTATTGCAACAAGCAGGTATTACCGAAGGGCAAATATTATTAATTACTGACGACGTACCCGCAGATTTTGTCAGTAAAGTTAATCAATTTATCAACCCAACATTAACACCTGTTTCTATTTTTGCCATCGGCACCACCGAGGGTGCACCAATACCTCTATCTAAAGGCTCTTTTGTTAAAGATAGAAGAGGAGCAATTATTGTTCCCAAACTCGACATCCAACGACTTAAAGCTTCCGCCAAAGCACTTAATGGACGATTTTCCACATTAAGCAGTGATGATGAAGATATCAACTATTTGCAAGGCAATGAAAGCCGACTTCTGAATGATGAAATGAAAGACACTGATAGAGATTTTGATACCTGGAACGAGCACGGTCTATTGCTCGTTGTTCTACTACTCCCTTTAACAGCAATCGGTTATCGAAAAGGCTGGTTAAGCTTATTTATACTTTCCACATTGACATCGTTATTACTCGCTGCCCCTCAATCCGCTGAAGCAAACCCGTGGAATGATCTATGGTCGACAAAGGATCAGCAAGGACAACAAGCATGGCAAAACGAACAGTTAGAAGAGGCTTCCCAATTATTTAACGATCCCGCATGGAAAGCAAGCGCCCAGTACAAAATCGGAGATTACCAAAGCAGCTCGGACACATTAAAACAACATGTAACTACCAAAGCCGGAAACACTGCAGAAAACAATTACAACCTCGGTAATGCACTAGCCAAACAACAGGATTTTCCTGGAGCTCTAGATGCTTACGAGCAAGCGTTAAAGCTTAATCCTGACATGGAAGATGCAAAAAAAAATCAGAGCCTCGTTAAAAAAATAGAAAAACAACAACAAGAACAAGATGGTGAAAACAAAGACGCTGATTCAAAAGACGGTGATAGCAAGCAAAACGATAACAGCGATGAGCAACAAGATAAAAAAGATTCTGACCAACAGAATGGCGACAAGCAAGATAGCGAGGGTGAAAAGAGCGAACAAGAGAATCAGGACCAATCCGACCAAAAACAAAACGGAGATGATCAAGAACCAGAGTCAGAAAGTGACAAAGAACAACAGTCTCAACAACAATCAGAACAAGATAGCGATGACAAAAAGGACAAGAAGCAGTCACAACAGCAGCCAGAAGAAGACAAAAAAAACGATGAAGTTAACGCCAAAGAACAACAAAGCACTGCAGCAAATATTCAAGAAAGCAATTTAGACAAAGAAGAACAACAAGCATTAGAGCAGTGGTTACGTAGAATACCCGATGACCCAGGAGGATTATTACGAAGAAAATTCTCTCAAGAATCCAAACTACGTCGAAACCAGCCAGTTGAGGATAAACAATGGTAGCCCGTTTATTATATTTTAGTTTTTTTATAGCACTATTAATGCCAATTACCGCAGCCAACGCTTTGAACTTTACTGCCTCAGTGGACACCCACAGTGTAGCGGCAGGAAATTCTTTTCAGTTAACGCTTAAGGCTGACGAGCAGTCGTTTAACAAGCAACCGAACCTAGCGGCGATAGAACAGGATTTTGATATTTTACGTAATAATCAATCTAATCAAGTAAAAATTATCAATGGACAAATTACATCAGAAACTCAGTGGAAATTGACTCTTTTACCAAAGTCCGAAGGGTATTTGGTGATCCCCCCTATTAGCTATGGTAACAAAAAAACCAAAGCTATTACTGTTAAAGTAATCAAAGCATCAAAATCCTCCTCCCCGCAGTCATCACAAATTATCTTTCTTGATGCTTCTACGGATAAAAAGGAAGTCTATGTTCAAGAACAAATCCTATTCTATCTTCGGGTTTATCAGCGCTCACAACTAGCCAATGCATCTCTTAGCAAACCTGACATTGAAAACACTATTATAGAAAACTTAGGTGAAGGGCGAGCTTACACCGCCTCACATAACGGCTACACCTATGATGTCATCGAATACAGATTTGCAATTTACCCGCAAAAAAGCGGAAACCTTGTTATTCCTGCATCCGTATTAAGTGGCTCTATTGCAAGCACGACGCAACGTTTTCGTTTTGATCCCTTTGGCAATGCAGGAAAACCCATACGCAGAAAATCACAGGAAATTTCCATTACCGTAAAACCCATACCTACATCTTACCCAAAAAATGTACCCTGGATACCAGCCCACAAGCTGTCACTTGAAGAAACATGGTCACCCACACCACCAACCTTTGCAGTAGGTGAGCCAGTAACTCGAACTATTACACTCAACGCCACGGGAGTAGCCTCTTCACTACTACCCCCACTCCCCGTACCTAGCAGCGATGATATAAAGGTCTACCCTGATCAACCCTCCAACCACTCCATTGCAGGAACCGATGGTATATTAAGCGAAAGAACAGAGTCCTACGCTATCATTCCGACGAGGGGCGGGAACATCCAACTACCAGCACTTAACGTACACTGGTGGAACACAAATACCGACAAGCTCGAAATTGCCAGCATTGATGCTCAACATGTCAACGTTACTGGCTCACAACGTCACCACCAAACCGACTCTGTAGTTAACATACCGCCTCCAACAATTAACAGCGATGACGTTGCCCCGCCTTCTGTCGCAACATCATCTCCAGCAACCACCTCAACGTGGACATGGATTGCAATTGCAGCAACGTCACTATGGATTCTCACAACTATCACGTTAATTTGGTCATTACGGCGTAAAAAAATTGCGAGCGTCACTGAAGATGTCCAAACTACATCCGTTTTTTCATCACAAAAATTGAAAGAAAACCACCAACATTTCTCCAAAGCCTGTAAAGCCAAGGAACCTAGGCGCACTGAAAAATACTTTGCTTTGTGGGCTGCACAAATATTACAAGACCGTTCAATTCGATCTTCAGCTGCGGTCCTTGGCCTCATTAAGGATGAGGCCCTAACAAAAGCCATCAATGACCTCCAGGCGGTACTATACAGAAACAAGCCCCTTGATGAGTGGGATAACCAATCGCTATTGGATTGCAGTGGCAATATCGAAAAAATAATCGCCAGTAAAAATGATCCGAAAAATGCACTCCTTAATTTACATCCCGACCTTTCTTAGTCACCTCGGGTTAATTTAGAATAACCTGATTTAGCGCATCCAGTTGATACTGCTGCGTTAAATCTTGCAATCACCTACCAAAATCACTAAAACCATCAAACTCACTTCACTTTGAGCACCGTCATCTACACAATCCCTCTAGCATTTCGATGATACGACACCCCCTATACCGGACAACAATGCTGTCGATGACGCCAAAGCATTCTGTGGCGTATAATCGCTGAGACATCAGCCTTTTCAAGGAGGAAAAGAACAATGGAAGTTACCAAAACCCTGCTAGCCGGGAAAAGTGGAACGAAACGTTACTTAAGAGAGCATGGCGATAATTTGTACTGCGTACGTTATCGTCAAGATAGGGAAAAAGGGAGGCGGTATACTACCGTAGAGCTAATTGTTGACGAAGGTCAGCTTTTCAAAGGCCATTACCAAAAGGTGCATGGCCCACACCCCACGCAAAATGTTGACCTTCAAATAGACTTTTCTGAGTTCGAACTGCGAGATCAAGTAAAGGCTGCTGGAGCTGATCAACATGAACCCTAAAATACGTGGCTAAATATGGACATGTATGGCTATATGTAGCCACGTTGTGTCTATATTTGGGAAAATTACCAGATCTGGATATGAGATGTATTCAGCTGTTATTGTAGGAAATTGTTGTTTATAAGGAAGTAAAAATGAAAATAAAAATAGATAAAAAAACATCTTACGAATTTAGCGGGTATGAGCTTACAATAAATACCAAAATACTAACGCATGAAATTTTTCAATATATTGTAGATGAAATATTTGATCCAATATCTAATATTCGAATAAATTCTAAAGTAATTGAGAGTATTGGTCAGATAGATATTTCTGATGAAGCTTTATATTGCGGTTCATATCCTTCACTAGATTTGAGTGATAATGGTATAGAATGTTTAGATAACATAGTTTTTCCAGAAAAAATAAAATTTCTTAGATTGGACAATAACAATATTGATAGTATAAATGGCGTAAAATTCCCGAAGCGAATGAGTAAGCTGTGGTTGAATGATAATGCGATTTCTTGCCTTTATGGAGTGAAGTTTCCAGGTGTGTTAAGAAAAATCAATTTGTCTAGAAACAATATTGAAACTCTAAAAAGTGCGAAATTTCCTAAGAAATTAGTAGATTTGGATTTAAGATACAATAAATTAAGAAAGTTGGATGATTTTGTCTTCCCTGAACACTTGCAGTCAATTGAGTTAATGTTTAATCATGTCGAAACAATTAATTCAGTTAGTTTCCCGTCGAATATAAAAAAAATTGGCTTACGAGGTAATGAACTTAAAAATGTAGATGTTGCTAAGCTTCCAGAGTCTTTGGATTCAATTGATCTATTTGAGATTCCAGGGTTAAAAGTAAGAAATATTTCAAAAGTTAATTTTTCAGTTTTTACTGATGATAAGGTTCATAATTATCCTTAGAGCAGGTGAAGTGCCTAATTTTGAGGCAGGGATAGAGTTTCTTCCGTTTTTACGGACATTAGGCGTTTCGCCCTAACCTTATAACTAACCGGTGCAGCGCGAAAGTTAATACTGGTGGCTGCCTGTGCCGTTACGCGTTGCTGCACTTTAGCACAGCCATCCACCAGTATTAACTTCGCCTGACCAGAGGGCGTTATTGCGACATGAAGTTGCATAAGTATATGTTGTAATGCAGTTTTTTTCTCTCAATTTTATGAGTTGAGTTTATTATCTCGACCCATAATTTAAAGAGAAATTAACTGTAGCGCAACCTGGAGTTCTGTCTCCAGTATCCTACCAGCCATGCGACAAGGAAGTGGTATGAAGCGCTTGGGACAATGAACCCTGTTAAGAGGAACCGTGAGGGGAATCGGAACTGCGAGTGTCACGCGGTCGGGGGCTAGGATGGAGTGATATGGCAAACATAAGTAAATCATCGTTGACGTTCCGTTAGACTGGAAGCAGCTAAAGACACTGTTAAGCTGTCACCAAAATGGTAAGGGATCTCGGTACTGCTTCATAATGCTAGGTAGTACACAGACACTGCAATCCCGGAATACAGATCGATGCCTAAGTTACTCGTTAAGGTACTTATTGCAGAACATGGCAATGTCGTACAACTCTCCCAGGATGGAGAAAGCTGCCCGCGAGGGATGCCGATAGTTGTGCGGGAAAGAAGATGGAGAAAGAAGCGAATGGCATTCTGTAGTGGGATGCATACGGGTTCAAGCTTTGCCCGCACGAAAGTGAGCTGACGTTCTATCCTGGTGCTTTGATGCAAGAAAATCCGCAGAAATTGATTTTATGAAGGAAGGCAAATGACGGCTATCCATGCTGGTGCACCTTCAGCTTACGCTAAAAACTGGAGGCAGGTGAACTGGAGATCAGTTGAAGCGTATGTTTATCGAATGCAGATCCGTATTGCAGAATCTGTTCGAGAAAATCGATGGGGCAAAGCGCAAGCGTTGCAACGTCTATTAGCTCGATCTTTTTATGGCAGACTTTGGGCTGTAAAAAGAGTCACCGCTAACAAAGGAAGCCGCACACCGGGCATTGATGGGGTAACTTGGAATAGTCCTAGCAAACGATGGAAAGCGGCATTAAATCTCAAGGTGAGGGGTTATCGAACACAGTCTCTCCGACGAATCTATATTCCTAAGAAGAACGGCAAGAAAAGGCCGTTAGGCATTCCCACCTTACACGATCGTGCGATGCAAGAACTGTTTGCACTAGGCCTTCGGCCTATTGCTGAAACCGTTGGCGATAAAAACTCTTATGGGTTTCGTGAACGACGCAGCTTGCATGATGCTATCAAGATGACGTTTATATGCCTGGCTCAAAAGGTATCCGCACAATGGATATTGGAGGCAGATATAAAAGCCTGTTTTGATCGGATTAGTCACGATTGGTTGTTGGAAAATATCCCGTTGCCTAAAGGGATACTTCGACAGTGGCTCAAAGCTGGATACATGGAATCATCCACGCTGTACCCTACGGAAGCTGGTACGCCTCAAGGCGGTATAATTTCACCTATCCTTTGTACAATGACATTGGATGGGCTGGAGGCTCTCGTGATTAATGGGCGAAATAAAAAGCAAGGGAAGTTAAATACCATCCGCTACGCGGATGATTTTATCATTACCGGCGCTACCCCAGAGATTCTTCTTAACGAAATTAAACCAGAGGTAGAAAGTTTTCTCGAAGAGCGAGGGCTTACGCTCTCCGAAGAGAAAACGAAGTTGAGTCATATTAATGATGGGTTTAACTTCCTTGGTTTTAACGCAAGGAAATTTAAACAGAAATTATTAATACAGCCACAAGATGGGAAGGTGCAATCGTTACTAGAAAAGGTTCGAGTATTTCTAGAGAAGCACCGAGGTATACCGTTCCACGTAATGCTGTTGAAACTTAATCGTATTATTCGTGGATGGGCTTATGCTTATCGTCATACCGTTGCGAAAGGTCGGATGAAATATGCAGACAACCGTATCTATTTCCTGATTAAGAAATGGCTACAACGAGAGTGTAGATCTAAGACCTGGCCATGGATAGCCAAGAAGTGTCGAAAGCGTATTAGAGGAAGGGTCGTATATTTTGCACGGTATCAGAGTGCAAAAGGTGAAATACGAACAGTAGAATGCTTTCTAGCTGCTGATCTTCCCATACGTTATCACATTAAGATCCTGGGAGGTGCAACGCCCTATGACCGAGAGTATGCAGAGTACTTTGCTAAAAGGAAAAAGAAACGTAAAATGGCAGCAGTAAAGGATAAATGGCATATGAAGTCGTCATCATTCCAAAAACTGGCCGCTTGAGGTTGTCTTTGTTAAACGTAATACAGGTGGGTCGTGCAATATCGGCCTTCAAAGGGCTTGAGCTGTATGATGGGAAACTATCACGTACAGTTCTTAGGGGGCGAAGGGCCGTAAGGCCCCTAGCTACCCGGTTAACACCAACAATTCAGAATAAAACTAGGGAATCTATATGAAGGGAATCGAAGAGTACCCTGAGGGTGTGATTTTAATTCATGGCTTCTTATCTGACACCGAATGCCAAAAATTAATTGAAAATAGTGAAAATCAAGGATTTGATGAGGCAGCTATTGATACTGGCAACGGGCAGGAGATGTTTAAAGAAATAAGGAACAATGATCGAATATTCTTTGATGACATAAATTTAGCTAAGTCCTTATTCGAACAGTTATCACCGTATCTGCCGGAAACAATTAATGACTGGAGGTTATATTCATTAAATGAAAGATTTCGATTTTATCGTTACGAAAATGAGCAATACTTTAAATGGCACCGGGACGGGTCATTTAAAAGGGCTTACTATGAAGTTAGCAAACTTACCTTTATGATATATCTTAATCAGGAATTTACTGGCGGAGAAACAGAGTTTCGTGGTTACAAAATACAACCAAAAACAGGTTCAGCTCTTATTTTTCCACATGAATTAATGCATCAAGGTTCGAAACTTAAGAGTGGTGTAAAGTATGTCCTTCGTACAGATGTAATGTATGACAAAGGGTAATAATGTATTAGCATTAATAATGAGGGGCGCGTACCGCGTTAAGACCTTAGAATACCCTAGCTTTAAATCGGGTAGCCGGAGGTTTCTAACCTCCAGCCCCCACACCACCGATCAAGCGGATCCGCAATCGGCGGTTCGCTACCCATAATGAATATCGACCCATCTATCTCTCAATGAAAA
>MAAC01000863.1_pt1 | contig 11976 bp, 13 predicted proteins | sample 1115981 | NCBI WGS metagenome assembly MAAC01 (sample SAMN04961126, study PRJNA320927) | seawater metagenome | isolation source: sample BD02T64 sea water enriched with oil for 64 days | place: USA:Gulf of Mexico | collected 2013-07-27 | reverse complement strand
AAAAATGATGTTATATGAATAGGTAAATCGCTGTGGTAAATTTTCAGATAATGACGGGTCTTCTAATAAAGGCCCGCTATTTAGTTCAACTCTTACATCTGGAACTGGCGTTCCTGCAACCGTATCCCATAGAACTACTTCTGGTGCGTGAGCAGCATCATTGAACAAACCAGATGCAGGAGTAAGACCTTCTATAAGTCCTCTAACTTCTGGTGCTACTTCTGGATTTGAACCCCAATTAATAGGATTAGCATCAGTAGTCTTATCTTGGAGAATCAGGTAAAAAGCATTTTCAAATATAGCCTCAGATGATGGTGATAAAGATTGAGCCGATACAACCTGATCCTCACCAAAACTACTCAAATCTAAAAACATGTCTATTTCGGGGGCTTCCTTCTCCTGAATTAAATCAATATCTATATAATCAGTCTCTATAAAATTTGGATCAGATCCGTCTGCCACTGTAAGTGAACCGCTAACTCTAATTCTATTAGATACAAAGCCGACTTCAGGATTCCCACGGGATGGATCGTCGGATAAAAATGCAGAAGCAAAGTTAAAATCTATAGTAAAATCAGTATTTAAATCAAAGTCATCTCCTAAAGCTGTACTTCCTACTGTATAGGTATGAGTAGTTTCAGGGATTGATTCTGTTATTGTACTAGTGCTGTCATTAAAAACCTCTGCTTTTAATCGCATTGTTAGTTTTCTACTATAAGGATCTTCTACACTAAATTTCATTTTTAATAGACCCGCTCCTGTAGATAGGGATAACCCATTAATTGAATTTGGCGGAGATACAGTATCGTTCGTAACTAGCGTATCCCTCACAATTGTAAGGGCTTTCATCCCTGGCCAATTTGTCCCAGATGAAAAATCTACTGGTTCAAAAACCTTTACCCTTTGTTTCTCAGTGTTATCATAGAATCCAAATCTTGGTTTCCTCCAATACCATTGATTATCTATCCAACCGTGCCATGCATGAAAACGAGACACAAAATTATTTTGTGTTATGCTAGAAATATCTGTGTTTCTAAGATGTCCACCCCCATGAACACTACTGCTTAAACTACTGCCTATCGTGTTTACTGTATTAAATGAAAAAAGTTCATTATCTGTATCTCCATTACTGTCATTTATCCAATTGGTTTCTGTGTTTTCTGTCCAAGTACTTGGGTTTGTTGATGCTTGCGCCAAGGATGGCCATCCTAGGTTTCCATTATACATATTAATAGGTTTGACGGGTAATTGTCCTGTTCGAGCTAACCACCTGGAAAAAAGCTCAATGTGGTCATGATGAAACTTGATAAACTCTTCTCCACTACCCATTCCAATTCCACCTGCCGATGTTGATTGACCAGCTGAAGATTCAAAACCAGGAGTAGCCTGAGTATTTTGTCCTGTTGGATTATTGACTGTATGCCAATTGCCGTGAAGACTATTAAAAGTATTACAAAATGATATTGGGGAAAGAATTGTTCCATCACGGTCGTATACTATTATTGAAGGAATTACAATTTCTCCCTTATATCGTCTATGAATGTCATTAAAATATTTTAAATATCCCCAAAAACGATAACTAAAAGGGGCTTTAGTTTTACCAGATAATTCTGAAGCATTACTACTATCATATCGGTCTCTAAAAGCTTCTCCTAACAGAGTTAGACTAGCTATTGCCATTGGATTATCTAATGGAGGCCCAATAGGTTGTTCTTCACCAACGTCCCATGGCCTAGTGTCTGATCCATTCCATGCAACAATAGGCGGAAGATTATTTATTGACAACCAGTTTTCATAGACAGGTAATAGGTCGTCTAAGTAATGTGTTATCCAATCAAGTCCATTTGGAGTTGGGTTAGCGGATAACCAATCCCGATGATTCGGAGTAACGACTGCCTCAGTGCCAGTTGCGTAAATAAGTCTAGATATAAAGTCAACAAAAGATTCCATAATTTCTATTTTTAAAATGAACCAACTTGGTATAATTCAGGGACAGAATCACCCTAGTAGAAATTAAATATTAAACAATAAAATTATACTTTTTTAATTTATAAATCAAGGGGAAAAACCCCTTTTATTTTTATAATTAACTGAAAATCAACAGAAAAACCCCTTATTTTTTATTTTTCGCTCTATTATTTAAGAAAACTAAGCTATTTAAAAAAATAAGTAATTCTATTGAACTATAAAGTAATGGCAGGAGACCTTAGAACCCCTAGAAAGCAAACAAAAAGAGGCGTTTTAACGGCCTCTTTTTCTTGTTCTTTCACTTCCGTCACGTGCTTTAGACTGCTGCTGCTGTTGATACTCACGAATACGTTTTATAGTATTTAATCGCTTGTTCTGCGACAGGTTTTTGTTTAATTCTTGGAGAATAGTTTTGTCATAGCCAAGGGTTTTAAAACGGAATTTTCGTTTTAGTTTAATCCCGACAATAATATCATTACGAGAATAAATCTTCAGGTCCTTCTCTTGAATTTGTTTGTAGAAATCTTCCTCAGAGGAGGCTTTGGAGTAGACTTGTTCTAAAGCTGTAATTAACTGTTGCTTATTAGAAACCACACTACGAGCTTCCATTTGCAATTCTGCATCTTTGGTTAGAACTTTTTTTTTGAGGGGTTGTGATTGATGGAAGATTTCGCAAGTTCTGGAAACTGTTTTTCTTGAAACCGCTCCATAGGAATTTTTACTTTATGTTTAAAATCATCTCGAGAAATACGCACCGACTTCCCTGTTTTGTATGCTGTACCACTGAGCAAAACATGCAAATGAACGTGGTCTTTTTCTTTTTTATGAGCTGTAACAAGTGCTACCGATAATGGGCTTCGCAGGGACAGGTATTTTCGAGCTATTTTTTTAAGCTTGTCATTGGTTAAATCTTTAGTGTTTTCAGATTTAAATGACAATATCTCCATATAAAGCTTGACATTATTTTTTCTTGGATTGATACGGTACTGCTCGTTTTCTAAAAATTGCTTGGAGATTTCCTCATTGGTCAGTCTTTTTCCTTTTAAAAAACGAGTCAGTAAAAAACTATCTTCCTGTTCTGTTTCTCGAAGTAGATAATCAACTACCGTTTTAAATGCCTTATTATGCTTATAACTCTTTGATTTAATTATCATAGCGTTTCTTGTATTACGTCTTCTAGGGCTTGAATATAGATTTCTAATTGTTCTATTCTGCCCGTATCTATATGATCAAAATCTAATAATTCTTTTAGGTATTCAGCAATTAAAAACAGTTGCTGCTCGATAAGGGCTGTATTTACAATAGGTGTTAATTCAGAGCCGTCATTTAAATGTTGTAAAACCAACTGATAAATATATTTTGAAACAGGTTGTCCTTCTTGCAATTTTGATTTAATGATGGCTAGGTCTTGTTTTGAAAACGAGATTTGAAACACCGAAAACTGTTTTCGTCTGCGACGTTTCAAATCCGTATTGTAGGCTCTCCAATACTGTTTTTTAGCATTAATAATATCCTCTTTACAAGGTGTTACATCCTCAAAGAGCATATCTAAATAATTATGAACGGATGTAAAATTAATTGGTTTCATCGGAGCTCAGATTTGGGAATAATTCTACTAGGGGCAATAGAGCTACTTCCGTAGGTGAAATAATCCCTTGGCTTTGGTAGGGTGGTAATTCCGTTAAAATTCTCAGTTTTTTAATCTTAAAGTAAGGTCTAACTCTTGCAAAGATCATCCGCATTCCTGAGACAAGTACCAAGGCTCTATTGGGGGGTAAGGACATAATTTCATCCGCAATAAGTACGGGGCGACTTTTAAGTTTATCTCCATCTTGGTTATCATTAAACTCATATTTCCCAAGGGTGCGTTCTAGTGCAGTTGCCGTCTGAAGATCTGCCGAGAGGTACATTTTTGTTCTTAAATTGCTCAAAATTGCATCCGCTCGTCTTCCATATTTAGCCGTTAATTGCGCCTGTGCATTTTGTGTTACCGCCATAATTGCACCACGGTATTTTCTAATATTTGCACAGATGATATCAAGCGAGCCAATACTTAAAATTGGAAGTTCATCTAAATGGTAGTAGAAGTCAAGCATCTCTTTGGAGGGTAATTCCTCAAAAAAGCTTTCAAAATATTGGGACAGGAAAATGGAAGTAATTTTTGAATAGTAACGCATTTTGGAAGTGCTGGAATGAATATACAAAGCGGTGAGTTCTTTTCGCATATCGCTAAAACCCCCAATGGTATCGGTGGCAGTAACTTCAGCTATGGTCTGGTCCAATGAAAATAACTGAACGGCCGTTTGAGCGGTACCCAGTACAGAGGAAAGCGTGTTTGGAGATTGTGAAATGATGGAAGAATATTTTATAAAAAGCGCATCATCGGCACTACAACTGGAAAAGAGTTTGTCTACATAATCAGCCGTGTCTTTTGACTGCATCAAATCCAGAAGATAGGCTACGTTGCTTAAATTCTGATACTTGATTTCCTGGGTTTTTAAAATGGAAATAAGCACATACAAGACTTCAATGGCTTTTTGATTCCAAAAACTAGCATCATCGCCTTTATCATCTCCATTAATGAGCACCAAATTGGTTGCCAGCTGGGTAATTTGAGATCGGGTTGTAGCCCTTAGCATAGGATTAAATCGAAGACTTCGTTTTGGATTAGCGAAATCAAGCTGGTAAATTGTTGCCTCTTTTTCTGCCAATGCCCCTGAGGTCAATTCAAATAACTCTCCGCTTGGATCGTGTATGAGCTGACTCCCCTCTACGGTAAGTATAGATCTTATAATTACCCCTGAGGTTTTATAACTCCCTGTTTCTCCATTAATTAACACCCCTTCCATGGAGAGCTTGGGTGATATGGACTTTCCGCCAATATTAAATCCTTTGTGCCTTCTTTTTAAGACCCTGCTCGCTGACATAAACTTTCCTTTTAATCGGTGTTTGTTAGGGTCAAGAAATGCTAAAAGATTCTCCAATTGTTCTACGATATATTCAAATAGGTTCATAAGTATTGTTTTAAAAGGTTATTAAGTTGTATTAAAATCAGTTCCGCTAGCTTGCCTAGGATATAGAGCGCATTAATTAGAATTTTCCATATTAACTTGAAAATCCCTTTTAGAAATCGAACTAGTAGTGAATCTCCCATGGCTATAGATTTATGGTGTTTTGATTACCCACTCTAACTATGGCGCCACGAGGTTCTAAAATAGATTGGTACAATAACACAAGTCTTGCAAAGAGCGCATCATCCTTTAAGGTGGGCTGGTAGATAATCTCCACGGTAATTCCGCTTAAATCTTCGACTAAGCTAGCATTAGCTTCAAAAAGGGATGTTGCACCCTCAAGATTCCGGTTCAGTAACCTAAGCTGGTTTGGGGTATAGACTGAAAAAAAAGAACTATTTTCTTTTAAATCAGATATCAGGACCAGTTTTCGATTTCCTGTGGCAGATGCCAGGACATTAAGCTCTGATACCACCAAACGAAACACCTCAGAGCGGGTGTAGGACTGTTGCCTGTTATTAAGAACATCAAGGCTATCCTTAAAGTGTTTAAGCAGTACCCTGCGTGCTGTCCGCCTCTGGTGATCATTGGCAAGCCATCCTGTGGCTCCAGTATCCATAACAAAACGCTGAGTTTGGTTGTATCTGGTATCTGAAATAGTGGTTAAACGTAGGTTCATTCCATCGTAAAGCGGAGTTTTTTTAAGGGTTTTAAGCGCAAAATATGCGGAATGTGTTACTTGGCTTCCTTCGGTCTTATCTACAACCATACTTAAATTGTGAGTGGTCGGTTGGGCGTCACTACCACATCCTAAAACTAGGATGGATAGTAGACTTGCTAATACTATAGGGAACTGTTTCATAATTTTTAGTTGTTATAGGTTTGAAATTCTACATTATCGAAATAAGTCGTGAGCGGTGTTGGCTCTTCTAAAAAAGCATTGGGTTGCACCTTGTCTTTACGGGTGATTACATTTTCGTTACACCAAAAGGCAAAGGCTTTTTGATACTCCGCAGAAATAATTTTTTCATAATGGTGCGCCATTAGTAAAATGCCGTCCAACTCTCCAAGACGGGTGTTTTTCTCTTGCAAAAGATAGGAAAGACGCACCTCTGTATCTTTATACTCCTTGGATTTCTCCTTGATCTGGTCTCCAAGAATTTTATGCTTGTGGTACTGAGCAAAAATCTGTTTGCTTGGCTTATATATTAGAGTCAAGGCTACCCCAGATAAAAACAGGGTTAGATTTAGTATTACAAAATTCCATTCCGAGATATGTTCCGTGGAGATGGTCTCTATGTTATTAGAATAAGACAGGCGCATCTTGGCAAAACTATAGAGTAGTGCAGTGACCAAAGACACAATACCAATTCCCACTAGCCACTTTATCAGCCGCGATTCAAAGAAGTTTAAAATATCTTTAAAGACGTGACAGATGATAAAAAAGGCAATGGCTATTCCTGTAGCCCCCACCAGTGCGGTAGCATTATTACTAGAAATGGGCAGGAATATCTTGTAATTGATAAGTGTTTCTGAAAAAGAGAGTAACACTAAAAATAGCAGCGCAACCCTCCAATTCTTAATCAGGTGTTTCAGGTTATTATTAAACCCTTTTTCTTGTTTGTTAAGTACACGTAGGTCTTCCCCTAAGGCCTGTTCCTTATTAATCAAATTTGTTTCTTCCTTGAGGTAATTGGCTTCTATGGTTTGCTTGTCAGTAGTAGTACGTTTGGCTCCCAATAACTGATGTACATTTTCCAATAACGCTTGAAACTGGGAACGTACCATTGGCAAGAATGAACGTAAGGGGTCTTCCAATTTAGGTAATTCTTTAAGTGCTAAATCTATGGCATGGGTCTTAATCTGCTCTGTAATAAGCGGAATTTGCTTTACTACTAGTGTATTTGCTTTGCTGTTGGTGTAGACAATGTTTTGTTCGTTTGTTTTTGTTTTCATAATAAATAGGATTTAAGTGAATAAAAAGTTGAAAATGAAAAGACACTCCCCAGTATGGGAAGTGCTACTATTGCTATACTGATAATTGATTTTTCAACCAAAGGAAACTTTCGTTTTCGGGATTAAACCTTAGGTTGGTTTCGGTAATGTGTTTTGCTTTATCTAAAAGCCACGGTTTTCTTTCATTGTCCCAAATAAGTTGAGCCAATTGAAATTTCACATGCGCTCTGGAGAAAATAAATTTCAGGTCAACGATATGAACCTTTTTATCATATGCAAAGGCGACCATATCATCCAAAAAATCATTTGCCCATTCCAAGTGAGTTATATCACTATCTTCTTTGAAGCAGCAGATATGATAGCGTGCATTTATATACAGCGATTCTACTTTTTGTTTTGGAGTTAAACAACCCTTTTCTATTTGTGATAAAAGTTCGTACCCTAATTCTCTAGTAGACTCTTTTTTAATTAGGAAACGGACGTTTTTAAGACGGCGATTTGTGTCTTTCCAATTTTGTGCTGAATTTTCTTTTGTGTGATTTGTTTTCATGAGTTTGAAAAAATTTAATTAAACATTAATTTTCTCAAAACCACTTTGAAGTAGCTTGACAGAATGTATCATTTCTAATACATTATATGTAGTCCATTTGAGAGTCTTAATCTCATTTGTTCTAGTCAAGATATCAAAGTGCCGTTTTGATGTTGTTGGCGTCCCACCTTGTTTTTACTTGGTGGGTTTTTTGCTTCCAACACCACAAGATTAGCTCCTATATGTTGCTATTAAGAGGATTCTTGGCGGAAACCAAAAGGAAAGAAAACGGAAAGACGGATTCTATGCGGACACATAAATATATTATATTTACGCTATGAATAAACAGGCACATAACACAACAAAATTTGTCATAACTGACCTAAATATGTTTAAGGGTAGCCTTAACCCTAGTAGTAAAAAATTCCGTATTCATCTAGCAGCAGTAGAAGCAGTAGATAATATGAAAGGGCGAATAGGACTTCGAGAGAATAAAAAACCTGGTTCTTTGAATTTTAATGCTTCAACTGATGAAAGTGGTATTAGAAAAGCTATTAAAAACGGCTCCATAAGTCAATCTATCTTGCATGCTCTTTTATGTTTGCTTTTCAATGAATTTAATAACGATAAATATTCCCAACCATATTCTTTAGAATCTGTAAAAGGCTTTTTGAGTTCCATAAAATTAGACCACAACGAACCAGGAAGTATTACAAAATTTGAAGATTTTTTTGCTCAATTAGAAATACCTGAAAAATTTGGCGACTTTGAAATTACTATAGATGATCATTGGAATTTCTGCACTTCTGATTCTGATCAAGAAATTGAGATTGATCACTCAGAATCAATTCCTGAAGGCACTGTTTTTAGTAAAGAAAATATTGAAAAAAAAATCGAGCCAGAACAATACCCTTGGCCAGGAGGCATAGTTAATAATCTTATCAAGAATAAATACTATTACCTAATAGTAGTATCTATTGTAGGAATGATATTTTTTTTATTTGGATTAATTACCAAAAGGGATTTGCCTTTTGACGAAATAGAAATTGGTAATCAGATTTGGTCTGGAAAGATAGATGTTTATGTTTCGGATAGCTATTGTTATGAAGATATCGATCACAATTGTGTGAGTTCTGGAAGATTATACTCTTATAAGGCAGCTCATAGGGTTGCTGATAAATTTAATGGTTGGGAAGTTCCAACTGCAAAAGAATTTGAAAAATTAATTGAACATCTTGGAGGCGAAAAACGAGCATCTGAATCTTTGATGATAGGAGGGTCTTCAAATTTTAATGCATCATTATCAGGTTATAAGTTTCAAGAAATTAATATTTATGACAGCGAAAATAATGTTGGAGATAGTGTTCTCAAAGCCAAAAAGGATGAGTTTAAATACGTTTCCTTAGGAATCGAAGATGCTTTTTGGACATCTTCAATTGGAGAAGACAAAGATGCTTTTGGTCGCTATAGACCGCAAACTCTTAGACTCAATAGGACTCGTTCGACAACTGTTATTTGTGATTGTTGGACTTACTCTGATGCATTATCTTTAAGGCTAATAAAGACAAATCGTGGGAATCAAACCAGTATTATTAAAGAATAATTAATAGAATGTTTACTTGTCCATAAAATAAAAAACACCTCAATATAGGTGTTTTAAAATCTACTCATTCAAATAAAAGTGAACTAGTGCAATGGCAATACCATCAAAGATTCCAGTTCTATGATTTTCTGACATCCAACGTTTTCTAATGGGCAGTTCCAAAGCTTCTAGTTCTGGAAACCACTGTGTAATTTTCTTTGAAACCTGGTGTTTTGAAACGACTTTAAAACTCTAAAGACATAATGCAAAAAACTCAATCATCAAGACAGTCATGATTTGCAAAGGTGTCTGGACACAGTAGCTTAAGGGTAATTATAATAGGCATGTTATTTTCCTTTTCAAGAATATAATGAATAATCTCTAAGGAAAATCTACAAATGTTCAGGTACTACTTCTGCACCATTCTATTTCCAATGTAGCCAGTCTTTTCTAAAATGGTATATGCTTCACGAAGCATTTGCTCAATTTCATCTGGGGAAAGATCCATATGGTATCCAATGTCGTCAAGAGTCATTTTATCTTCAGATCGAAAACTAAGAACCCTAAAATGATTTGGCATTAATAATTCTTTAAATGCGATTTTATATCTTTTAAATATATCTATAGGAATATCGTGTTTATGTGGTTTCATATAAATAGGAGTATAACAGTTAGTGGTGTTTTCTACAATTCTACTTCTCTATAGATTTGATGTTATTAATATTAGATAGAAAGGTTTTTGACTTAATTAAAGAACGAATATTTATTTGTAAAACCTACCATTAAATAAAAGCGTTAGCTTTTATAAAACCAACACATTAATTATATAACCAGCCATCTCTTTGTATTTGTTTACGTTCTTGCTGTTCTTTAATTTGATTAATTCGGAAGTGGTCAGGAATTTTCTGGTTTACACCGTACTCTTTTTGTAAAGAAATTTCTTTTGTAGAAGGTAATAATTGCGTTTTGTTTGGGTCGTTTTTTTCGGTCTTAAGCGCAATTTTTTCTGGGTTATTAAGGGTAGTGGAATAGAATACTCGTTTTGCTTTTTTACGTTTGAGGGAATCGGATAAGTCGTTTTTTAGATAGTCGGTAGTATGGATTAATTTTTTATCTAAAAGCTCTTGTATGGCAGAGGTTACAGATCTATTGGAGAGTCCTGTTTTCTCAAACTGGGAATGTGCTATCCAGTCACGAGCTTTAACCCTTCCGTTTTCATCTCTCCAACCTAGGGTGTTGCGAATGATTTTCAGGTAGACCCGGATGGCTGATCCGCTTAGATTTCCCATCATAGCATCAAAAAAAGCATTGGGCACCGCAGTGGTATTATTAAGCTTCATTATCTGAAAATTCAATTATGGGTAATGATTCATTGTGCGAAGGGAAAATTAAGAAATCCGTGTTTGGGAATTGATATAATTGTAAAAACCATCCTCCATTTTCGGTTACTTTAACAACCCCCACTTTATGGTAGATTTTTTTATCAATTAAATTATCAGAAACAGCTTTTCGGCTTACCACATTATAAAATTTTGGCATTTAAAATATTAGTTTACGTACTTCCAACCTTAGGACTTTTATCCAATACAACAATACTTTTAGAAATTTGATGTCGCATAAAGGGTATTTTACGACATTAATAATCCTTTTTTTTAAGGGCTATATGCCCTATGAGATAATTAACTCATACCAAGTATGTGACGGGTAGTAACTTAAATACAAAGTATTAAAACTGTATAATTAAATTTCTAAACCATTGTTATATTTCAGTAGTTGAAAGTACTACCGTTAGTATAAACTAATTAAAAACAAAAAACAATCTCTTAGAGATTGCCTTACAGGGTTTGAAGTGTTTCTTTGGGTGTAAATGAAAAGGTATTCAAATATTTTCTTGCCACATCCTTATAGCGTTTTTGTGAGAGTTGCATATATTGAAAACTAGATTCAGGCTTTACGTGTCGAAGTATGGCTGAAACATCACGAACCGATCCCCCTTGATCTAATATGAAGTTGGCTTTTCCGTGCCTAAAACTATGGGGTGTTATTGTTTTATCTAGCATTGCCATATCTGCTAGTTCATTAACCCATCTTTGAATACTTCGGGGAGTAAATGGTTTTTTTGTTTTTGGATTGATAAGTAAATTTGGGAATTCTGTTTCCAAGCAAAGTCGAATTCCTAAATATCGACTCATAAGCTCATTGGTATCTGCTCCCCAAATAACTAGGTTATAACGCATCGATTTTCGAGTTCTCACCTTTGCTGTTCGAAGGCCATCACTTCCCTGCTGGTTGATATCAGAGATCTTAATGTCAAGAAGCTCACTAAGACGCATTCCAGTGTCCCAAAGTAGATGAAGTACTAGCTTTTTCTGAAGATCAGCCAGGTTGTCTACCTCTAAAAGACTACTCATATCCTCTAGATCATCGGCAGTGACCATCTCCTTATCAGCACTCACATATCGTATGGGAATAATTTCTTTAGGATTAAATGTTGTTTTACCTCTTCCGTGCCAGAACCAAAAGAAGTTTTTTAGTACTCTTGCCGAATAGGCGATGGTATTTAAACTGTAACGCTCCTCTAAGCTTCTGTGAAAGGCAACGATATCATCACCATCTATTTCATTAAGGTTTGTTTTTGGGTAGATAAATTCAGCGAATTGATCTAAACGTATTTTATAACAAGAGTATGCTGCTGTGGTATGGGTTTGCTTCCAGTCTAAATAATTCTGTATTGATTTTTGAATGTCCATATATAAAAGACCCGCCAAAAGCAATCTGGCGGGTCTTTTATATAACCTAAACCTGAAAGATTTAGAAAATATAAATAAACGCGCGCTGTTGCTTTAATCTGTTTAAAAAAAATAAACAGATGACCCTTTCGGGCAACGAGGTTTCTTTGTATTTAAGTTACTGTTAATAGTGTATTTCAT
>MAAC01011191.1_pt1 | contig 11979 bp, 11 predicted proteins | sample 1115981 | NCBI WGS metagenome assembly MAAC01 (sample SAMN04961126, study PRJNA320927) | seawater metagenome | isolation source: sample BD02T64 sea water enriched with oil for 64 days | place: USA:Gulf of Mexico | collected 2013-07-27 | reverse complement strand
TGAGATCTTAGGAGTTGATCCAGACGGAATGAAAAGAGCTATCCAGAAATTAGAGGATATCGCATTTATCCCTAAAGAAGGTGATGTATACGATGGATTGGTAAAATCTATTCAAGCATACGGTGCTTTTGTTGAGATAAACCCAGGAACTGATGGATTGCTACACATCTCTGAAATCGAATGGAAACATTTGACTTCTCTAGATGGTATCTTGAAAGAAGGTGATAAAATCCAAGTTAAATTGGTAGCGGTTGATCCTAAAACAGGAAAACTAAAACTTTCTAGAAAGGCCTTATTGCCTAAACCAGAAGGTTATGAAGAAAGACCACGTAGACCACGTGAAGATCGTCCAAGAAGAGATGACAGACCAAGAAGAGACGAACGTGTGAAACGTGACTCTTAATAGGTTATAAGTATATTAAAAAGGGAGACTGTTTTACAGTCTCCCTTTTTTTTTTGATTTATTATTTCTATCAACATGGATGGGTAGCGTTTGATTACTTCCCCTGTGAGTCACTCGAAGAGGACTCGGAGGTTTATTATTACTCTTTCTCATGTGTAGGAGAATTTGATTGTTTATTTCAATGCCTCTTTATTTCGCCGCCGCCGCTGGGCTCCTTCTTTTTTCATTTGATAAAAAAGAAGGAAAAAATCTCGTCAATAGTAGGATTTCCCTTCGGGATATTCATTCCGCTACTACAGGCTACTTTTATTTCCCTTTGGTCAATAAACGCCATTTCGTAGCTACATTCATTAAGTCTTAATATTGACCTTTTCCTCTTTAGTGACATTCAAACCAGTAAAATTATATTGACCTTTTTTAAATGATCCCGGACGTCCGGGATCAAGATGACTGAAAGGTATTTTGTCAATCCCGAAACTTCGGGATACTCTATTCTGTCAAATAAGTAAAAGCGGAATAAGCCATAAGGGAAACACCAATTTGTAGAGCATCTTCAGCGATGTCGAATTCTGGGTGGTGTAGTCTCTTTTCATTTTCCTTTCCTCGTTCTGCTGTTCCTAAACGGAAGAAACAAGACGGCATGATTTGGCTATAATACGCGAAATCTTCTGCTGTCATTCTGAGGTCTAAGTCTATTACATTTTCTGGACCTAAAAGATCTATAGCACATTGCTTGGTAAAGGCAGTGAAGTCTTCATCATTTTTTAGGAAGGGGTACCCTTTACGGATTTCTACCTCACAGGTAGCTCCCATACTTTCTGCAATATATTTCGCGGTCTTTTCAATTTCTACATGAGCCTTTGCACGCCATTCCTCATCGAAGGTTCTGAGTGTTCCTTTCATGGATACTTCCTCTGGAATTACGTTGGTAGCTCCTTCTGCAGAAACATATCCAAAAGAAATCACTGAAGGTACATAAGGGCTCATCTTTCTAGAAACTACCTGTTGTAAACTTACTATGATTTGAGAGGCGATATATACGCTATCTACTATTTTGTGCGGTAGTGCAGCATGTCCACCTACCCCTTTTACTTTTAAATGTAGTTCATCAGTCGAGGCCATATAGGTCCCCGGTTTGAATCCTACTTTTCCTACTTCCATATCTGGATAAACATGTAAGCCAAGAATATGATTCGGTAATGGATTTCCTAGCGCACCTTCCTTAATCATTAATTTGGCTCCTCCAGGTAATAATTCTTCACCCGGTTGGAAGATACATCGTAACTCTCCATTCCATTCTTCCTTCAACTCATTCATGATTTTGATGGTGCCCAGAAGATTGGCGGTATGAACATCATGGCCACAGGCATGCATAACACCTTCATTATTGGAGCGGTAGTCTGCCTGTACATTTCCTTCACGAATTGGCAAGGCATCCAAATCTGCTCGTAGGGAAAGACATTTCCCCGTTGCTTTACCTTTAATGCTTGCAACAATTCCAGTTTTCACAAAACCAGCCTTAAAGGGAACATTCCACTCCGTCAATTTGGCTTGTACATAGGCTGAAGTATTGTATTCCTCGAAGGACAATTCCGGATTTTGGTGTAGATGTCTCCTTATAGCTCTAATTTCTTCAAAATAGCGTTTCGATAAGTCTTGAATTCTTGCTTTTATATCCATAAATTGAAAGTAATAAAAATTGAGGTATTGCCTATTATATGCCCTTCAAAATATAAGATATTAAAGGAAACAGTTATTTTTGACAAAAAATATAACATGAAGATCCATAGCCTTACATTCGGACCCTTTCAAGAGAATACTTATATCCTAGAAAATGATCAAAAGGAATGCATCCTGATAGATCCAGGTTGTTACGATGAAAGTGACCGAACTAGACTGAAAGATTTTATTGAATCGAATGGTTTGACACCCGTAAAATTGATCAATACACATTGTCATATTGACCATATTTTTGGTTGGAACTTTGTCTATGAAACCTGGGGGTTAAAACCATACTATACTGAGAAGGATCAAGTATTGGTAGATACAGCTAGTCAACATGCTCAGATGTATGGTTTGGAAATGTCTGCACTTCCTGAAGCAGCTGGTTACCTTCCAGAGCAAGGGACTTTGGACTGGGGGACAGAAAAATTGGAAATACTATTTTGCCCTGGTCATGCGCCGGGTCACGTATGTTTTTACCATGCCCCTTCTAAGGCAGTGATTTCTGGAGATGTTATTTTCCGTTTGAGTATCGGAAGAACAGATTTACCACATTGTAATCATCAAGATCTAATAGATAGTATCAAAGAAAAGATTTATAGCCTTCCGGGTGATGTTGAACTTTTCCCAGGGCATGGGCCAAAAACTACAGTTGATTTTGAAAAGCAAAACAATCCCTTTGTAATGGGGTAAAAATGGCTAAATTGTTTAAATTTGAGACAATAACTAGTTTAAAAGGAGGGGGAACCCTCTTGAAACATTATAATTATGAAGCGAAAGCATTGGTTTCTGGTTCCTTTGGTGGGACTTTTTCTTAGTCTGAGCCTTATTTCTTGTGAAACAGAAAAAGATAAATTTAGTGCCCGTCCAATTGATGAAAGTGAATTGAACGATGTACCTGTTGGCTTTTTAAGGTTTAAATGGCAAGGTGTTGTAGGTAATCAACAAACCCTAACCATGTGGATGAAGGATAATGTGGATGGCTTGAATGAAGCGCCCTATTTCTACCGTATTGGATTTGGAGAAAACTATGAGCCTACAAATGAGGACTATTTTGTGTTTCAAACGGATCAATGGGCTCCAATTGCGGGTAAAGAATACCTTTGGAATATTACTAGTTATTACGATGATGGCGATGTAGAGATTTCTGATTCGCGTACGTTTATCCCTAATCCTGAATCATAATATGAAAGCATTCTATAAAATTGCTGCGTTAGTCTTGGGTGTTGGTTTACTTTTTACAGCTTGTAAGGAGAAAGAAGAGGAGTTTATGATCAATAGTGATTTGTATACTCGTTTCTTTTCAAACAATGGCTTTCAAAAGGTGCACAACTGGGAAGGGGTGGAGTTGATTAAAAGAACTACTACCACAGACATTACCACCAATGATGTTATTTCCTTTGATGAAATAATAACTCCCTTAGGAAATAAGTGGTTGTCTTTTTCAGATTTTGAAAATCCCTATCCTGTACATCACAATATCCATATCTCAACCAGTCAAACAGAAGAGGCTACTTGGAGACCTATTAATAATGATAGGATTATTATTACATCAGATAAATTACTGAAGCCTTATGAGACCGTCGATTATTATATCGATATTGAAACTACGGTAGAAGGACCAGCTAAATTATATTATTATCCACCTACACCACAAAATGATTCTATCTTGATAGGTGATTATATGTGGAATCATGATGACTTGAAAATGATCTATGAGAATGAAGAGGTCGTTGGTAACCACATCATTCATACATATAGAGAATATAATTTCTCAAGAGTGGTCCCTCAATCTGATACCAGATTCGATGAATCTATGGGGCCTTTTGTAACCGGTGAATACAAAATTTACTAAGTGATATTATTTCCCACCAACCAATTGGGAAACTACAATACCATAGCATACAGCTGCATTCAACGACTCAACAGAGGAGTTGGAAAATTTAGGAATGGATAGTGGAAACGCTATCCATTTTTTTGTGGCTTCTTGTATTCCATTGGCCTCATTTCCTATGATTAGCAAACTTTCTTTTGGAAGGCTAGATTCATACATGTTTTCTCCTTCCAATAAGGTCCCAATGATGGGAATTTCTAGCGCTTGAACTTCTTGAAAAAAGCTATCTGGCTCGTTTACAAAGTGTAATTGTACGTTGGCGATAGATCCCATGGTAGATTGTATAACCTTCGCATTAAATGGGTCTACACAATTTGGACTAAGAAAAATATATTTTATACCATACCAATCTGAAATACGGATAATGGTTCCTAGGTTTCCAGGATCCATCAAGCGGTCTAAATACACAGCATGCTTTCCCTTTAATTCGGATACCTCCAACTTGTTTTTAGGAATTTCTACTAGCGCTATTCCTTCATCAGGATTGGCTAATTTTGATAGGGTTGAGAGCTCCTTAGCGCTGATTTCTGTATAGCTAGTGCCTTTTTTGACGGGTAATTGGTCCAACCATTCTTTTTTACCAAAAACTTCTCTAACTTGGATGTCAGATTGGAGGAAAGATAAGATGGTTTTTTTACCTTCGGCTAAGAATAGATTTTCCTTTAATCTATTCTTTTTTCTTTCTAAAGATTGGATATATTTAAGTGTATTCTTTGATAACATACCAGTCGGACTAATTTTGTGGAATACAAAGGTAAAGCATGAAATTTAATATTTCGGATAAAATAAGGCCAAATTTGGTACTGCTTATTGCAGTGTGTAGCATTTTGTTTGCTTGCGGTACTGGCTCCAAACTAACCGAAAACCAATTCATTCTTACCAAGAATAAGATCTATCTAAATGGTAAGAAGGTCAAAAATCAAGAGGTTTACGCTTATATCAAGCAAAAACCAAATCCCAAATCTTTCTTTTTCTTTAGACGTAGTGGGGAGCACCGCGTAATCTTAAACCATACCTTAACAGGTAAATCATCCAATCAATTATTGCTGTATTACCGCAACTTGGGTTATTTGGATGCTGAGATTTCTACCAAGATTAAATTCAATGGAAGGACTGCTGTCCAGTATTATAATCTAGAAGGAAATGATAAGTACGGGATAGGAAACATCGAAATTGAAGATAATGGACATCCCTTTATCCATAAATTGATTGAGGATCAAAAGGAATATAGCCTTATAAAGGAAGGGGACGAATTCAACTTCTGGACTTTAAAGGAAGAGCATAATCGTATCTACCAGATTATTAAAAATAATGGGTACTATACCATCACCAAAGATCATCTTACTTTTGAAGCAGATACCATTGGTAAGCATAATGAGGTAGATATTTATTATACCATTGCAGAGGATGTATTGGTAAGCGATAGTGTACGTACCAGCCAAAAACATAAACGGTATCAATTTGATAGGGTGGATGTTTATATTGATGTAAAGGCTACTGATACGGAAAAACAGCTTGTCAATTATGAAGGCCTTTCCATCTATCTTCCCGTCGAGGAAAAGAGATATACGGAGAAAATAATTCGTAGCGCGATAGAACTGCAACGTGGGGATTATTTTTCTAAGGAAAAGATAGACGAGAGTTATTCAAAATTGGTTGGTTTAGGTGTGTTCAAAGGTGTAAAATTCAATTTTAATGAAGAAGGCCTTTCCGATCTGAACCCTAGGGTAAACAGTATTATTGAGTTGACATCAACCGATAAATATGAGATCACCCAAGATATAGAAGTGATTCACTCTTCGGGAAGGTATGGTCTTACTGAAAAGGTCTCTTTTAGAGATCCCAATTTATTCTCTGGTGCAGAAGCTTTTCAGGTGGCTTTTTCTGGAACTGCAGAAAAGCAGGAGGTGACCAATGTTTCGGACAGGCGATTGTTCAACTCCAATAAATGGAGTATAGAAACCAATCTTGGGTTTCCTAGATTTTTGAGTCCTTTTGATTCAAAGCAATTTTTACCTTCAAATAGTAATGCAAGAACCAACATTGCTGTGGGGTATAATAGATTGAATAGACCAGATTTTGGACGTTCTATTTTGAATTCTTCCTTTGGGTATTCTTGGCAGGAAGGCCGTTATAAAACACATCAGGTACGATTGGTAGAGATTAGTTCCGTATTTGTAGATGAAGGTTCAGATTTGTCTGGGGTGAGTGGTTCTGCTTTCAACCAGCAATATACCGATCATCTTATTACATCTACTAGCTATGCCTATACGTTCAATAATCAGGATTTAAATAAAATTGAAGACCATAATTTATTCAACTTTAGGGTAGAGTACAGTGGGCATATCCTACATATGTTTGCTGATAAATTTGGTATGATGAGTCAGGAAAAAGGGGAGCCCTATAAGATTTTTGGGAATGCCTTTACACAATATACCAAGTTAGATTTGGACTATCGTCATTATTTTGAATACCACAACCATCAGACCATTGCTTTAAGACTTTATATGGGGGCTGGTGTGGCTTATGGGAACTCTCAGGCCATTCCTTTTCAAAAGCAATACTTTGCCGGTGGGTCCAATGATTTACGTTCTTTTGATGCCTATTCATTAGGACCTGGATCTTATGTCGGGAATGATACAACCTTGTACTATTCTGCCGATTTGAAGTTTGAGGTGAATATGGAATATCGTTTCAATATTGCGGGAGCCTTTAGAGGTGCTCTGTTTTTAGAAGCGGGAAATATCTGGGACAACCAGCAGTATAAAGGGGAAGATGGCACGGAGCTTCGTCCAGATGGTGATTTGAGTGTAAATAGATTTATCTCCGACCTAGCCTTGGGTTCTGGATTGGGAATTCGCTATGACTTTAGCTTCCTGGTATTTAGATTCGACTTCGGTTATCCCTTATACAATCCAACAGCCTACGATAAAGGATTGGCAGATGACGGAGTGACAGAGATACGTATCGGTAAAGATGTCTCCGATAGATGGTCCGATGATTTACGTATTGATAAGGTAAAACTGAACATCGGAATAGGGTATCCATTTTAATTTTTCGATTTATCCGTTTCAGGATGAGAAATGCATGATTTTTGATATATTTGTACCAATCACTGGGGCTGACTGGTATTGACAGCAAGCCGATCGTGGGAGTAAGCACGTAGAGCATTGTGAATTTGGCTCTTTAAATTTAAATCACAACCTTTTTTTTATATGGCGAGTCTAACTACGCTTTAGCTGCTTAATCTAGGATTAACTAGCTTTTTCTTCCGAGAATAGGTCCGTTCAGCACCTGTTTTCACTCGAAGAATCATCAAAGATGAACTGGCAGTTGCAGGCCTTGATGCAAATGTGAGATAAAGAGGATACGATTTAAATTATGGTCAGTGTTTGGCATTTTTATTTCCGACAATTAACATGACACTAAACGTGTAGAAAGCTTTTGTCTTCCTTGTTTGGACCAGAGTTCGAATCTCTGCAGCTCCACAACTATAATCCGTAAATCGTTACTCTGTAAAGGTTTGCGGATTTTTTGTTTCTAATCTAGTCAGCGGTTAGTCAGCCATTTAAAATAAATGTTTTTTTCTCCTTTATGGACTCCGAAAATTATTTGAATATCACTGGATATTGGTATTGTTTCTTAATAATGATAGAATTAGATTTAAGGTTGTAATTGCAATTGAAGGTATTCGGTTGCTAAAAACTTTATTTAAAAATATATTAAATGAAAGTCACATTTACTAAAACTATTGAAAGGGGTATTTCAACACTAATTAATGAGTTTGATAAAATCAAAACTATTACCGAAGACGGCAAAATTGAATTTGAAAAAATAAAATTTGAAGAATTAAAATGGATTTTATTGTCTCATATGAAATTTGATAAATGTATTAGTTCCATTAATAAAGAATATATAACTCATAGAGGAATTGAAAGATACTTTGAGTCAAAGAGTAGTGATTTATTGAAGGTAATCAAGGATGAAGTAAAATCTCATTATTCTATTAAACAGCAAGACTATTATATATTAACCTCTTTATCAATCGAATCATTACCATTTAGTACGGTGAATGTAAATAGTAGTGAAATTATATTTGCAGGAAAGAAGTTTCCTGAGAAGTTTGATCAAGTTAGAAAATCCATTTATTCCATTAATTTCCCTAAAAAAGAAGAAAATGATTTCTTAAAAGTTATAATTAAAATAAAGGGAGATGATCCATTTGATTCTTGTGCTCGTGGATTGAGAGATTTGGATATTTTTCGATCATTCTTATCGTTCACAGTTAATCCAAGTATTTCTACTGAGTTTAAAGCCAGATATGAAAATCCAATCAATAAAATATTGTGTGGCCAATTTATCACCTTGCATAAAGATTCTGGAGATTCATTTTCCCCTTATATTCACTGGCGTAATAGGTCTAAGGACGATGAAATTACCAAATATTCTCTTTCGTTGGAAGAGCGAGAGAGGGTTGAAGAAGATGTAAATTGGTATTTGGAGAAATTTACTAGATGTCAAAAAGATCATAAGAATGAGTTAGAAGAGATATTGATACAACTAGTAAGAGCAAATGATGAAAATGATAAACATATTTGTTTCCTCAGGGGATGGACAATTATGGAAAGGTTAGCAGGGACGCATGATAATGATACTCTTATAAAAAGATATAAGGCCTATTTTCATGATGATATTAAACCTATTGAAAGTCTTAAAATGGAAGGTTTACGTTCGTTTAGAAATGAATTTGTTCATAGTGGTGAGAATAATCTAGATGCTCACATTCATGCCTACCAAGTTTTTGTTTGTATTCATAGATTAATTTGCTTTTTAAATATGGAAAATGCCGGTTTTTTCAAGGATATTAATGAATCGGTCATTTTTTTAGACCATATGAGGAAACGACCAAATGAAATAATGAGAGAACAAGAAATTTTAGAAAAGGTATCATTGTTAAAACCTTATTTTGTGAATAATGTAGAAAGGAACTCTTAAGGTATATTCCATGTTTGAAAAAGCGAGTTGAGCTTTATGTGAGAATGAGAGTTTTAATTATATTCATTACTATAAATCAAAAAATATATAGAATCTTGAAACTACAAGACTTATTAATCAAATTTATTCCAATAGGAGGTTTATTTCTAATTTTTTTGAGCTCCATTAAACATGTAATTTATTATAATATATTTAACATTAGGGTCGTAGAGTATTTAGGGGTAGTAGAGTATATTCCCCCCCCCCACTGGGTGTAGTCTTCTAGAAACAAACAAATAATCACTAGGTGTGGTTTGCAACTACACCTTCATATTTATCAGGATTTGCAATCCGCTTAGATACAGTAGTCATAATAAACCCACAAAAGAATCCATAGACACTTATGTCTATGGATTCTTTTTTTATTTAATTAAATTGGTATTTAATTAAATATTTAAAAAAATGGGAGAATCATATCAAATAAAAAATCAATCGGCAGTGTATTATCTAACCTTTCAAGTAGTAGGTTGGGCGGATGTGTTTACTAGAAAATCGTATAAGGATATTATTATTGAAAGTTTAGCGTATTGTATAAAAGAAAAAGGATTGGAGCTTTTTGCCTATGTTGTTATGTCCAATCATCTTCATGTTATCATGAGAAGTGCAAAGGGAGATTTGTCTGGAATTGTCAGAGATTTTAAGAAGTACACATCCAAGAAAATTATTCATGAAATAACCTTCAGTGGTAAGGAGAGTAGAAAAGAATGGTTGTTGTCGATTTTTAAATACCACGCAACTCACAACAGACGTTCAGTTCAGTATCAGTTTTGGACGCATGAGAATCATGCAATAGAATTGGATACAAATAGTATTATAGATTCAAAATTGAACTATATTCACCTGAACCCTGTACGTTCTGGTATAGTACGGGAAGCTGAGGATTACATATATAGTAGCGCTGGAAAATATGCCGATCTGGATAGTCAATTACAAATTGAGATTATATGAGGGATGTAGTTGTAAACTACACCCAGTGGGGGCTTTTAAAGACGGAAGACTTTGGTGAAAGTAAAAATGGAAGCATTACAGATTAAATCGGTAGTGGGTATTTTATCAAAGGTGTTGATGGTATAGTTCTCGGTTGTTAACTATTTGATACTCACATTATAATTTAGAAATATCTTTATAATAAAGGCGATCATACGATCATCTTTATTATTTTTAACGCCTTTAAAAAGTTACCTTTGATAGGTTAGTAAACACGCATTATTATGTGTACTAGTAAGTTATAGTTAGTTTGAATAGAAATAATTAAAAACTAAAAAAGATGAGCACTATTAGATTAGGAGACGAAGCACCAAACTTTACAGCACAATCTTCAGAAGGTGAAATCAATTTTCATAATTGGCTTGGGAATAGTTGGGGGATTTTATTTTCTCACCCAGCAGATTATACGCCTGTGTGTACAACCGAATTAGGAACGGTAGCTAAATACAAATCCAAGTTTGACAAAAGAAATGTTAAAGTGGTAGCTTTAAGTGTTGATGGAGTTGATTCACATAATGGCTGGATAAGGGATATAAACGAAACACAAAATACAACGGTTAACTTTCCAATAATAGCTGATGAGGATAGAAAAGTGGCTACATTATATGACATGATTCATCCAAATTCTGATGATAAAATGACAGTGAGGTCTGTGTTTGTTATTGATGCCGATAAAAAAGTAAAGCTTATGATTACCTATCCTGCATCAACGGGTAGGAATTTTGATGAAATACTAAGAGTAATTGATTCCTTGCAATTAACAGCCTATCATAAAGTGGCTACTCCAGCTAACTGGAATAATGGAGATGATTGTGTAATTGTACCATCCGTTGCAAACGAAGATATTCCTGTGTTGTTTCCTAAAGGGCATACAGAAGTGAAGCCTTATTTAAGGTTAACACCTCAACCCAATCTGAATTAAATATAACACTGTATAAAGGGTATTGCCCATGGCTCTTTGGCTCGTGTTGAAACAAATGTTTACGGCGAATGAAGATCGAAAGGAGATAAGGCTGATTCCACCTGCGTGTCACTCGAAGAGGCTAGGCTAGTAGTACCCAAATACAATTCAATGAAAAAGAAACTATTGCTCGCTTTAGCTTTTGCAGAGTGACTCAAAGTAAAAGGAAATATACAAAACAAAAAATGCTAGCTTAAGAAAAATTCTGAGGCTAGCATTTTTTTGGACGGATTTTTCAGGTTATTCCTGCTGATTGAAATGTAGATTATAGCTGAGGGTTAATAATCACATTACAGGTATAAACCGTTGAGGGTGGAATTCCGATTCCGTCTTTGTTCGGATTATTTATTTAGTGGGATATAAGCGGCTTTAATAAGCCAAGAGATAATTATTGTCATATTTGACTGAATTATAATTTATATTTAATTATTCGTTATCAGCTTTTTACGCTGGTTCGAATATTTTTAGAACTCTGTGTCTAACTCAAAGACGACCTTGGTCATGGTTATTCAAAAACGATTCCAAAAATAGGGACACCTCTTGTTTTAGTCTTTTAAAAAATAAAAAGATCACTAGGGGGAGTTTGTAACTTTACCTAGTGATCTTTCAGGAATTGAAATCTTGCTGTGATGGCTTTTCTAGCTGATATTATATATAAGATTCAAGGGTATATAGTTAGAAAATATTCGTTCAAATTACTATATTTGCAGACTCAAATATTAATGATTGTTCACCATTCCGACCCTTCGGATTTTAATATAAAAACACATGTCGTCTAAGATCCTTTATACGCATACTGACGAAGCTCCGGCTTTAGCTACAAAATCTCTTCTTCCAATTGTTCAGGCATTTGCAAAAGAATGTGGAATCGAAATGGAAACAAAAGATATTTCATTAGCTGGAAGAATTCTTGCTAGTTTTCCTTCTTACTTGAAGCCAGAACAACAAGTAGTTGATGCGTTGGCTGAGTTGGCTGAA
>MAAC01000862.1_pt1 | contig 11979 bp, 5 predicted proteins | sample 1115981 | NCBI WGS metagenome assembly MAAC01 (sample SAMN04961126, study PRJNA320927) | seawater metagenome | isolation source: sample BD02T64 sea water enriched with oil for 64 days | place: USA:Gulf of Mexico | collected 2013-07-27 | reverse complement strand
AATACTGAGTAAGTTGTAGTTATGATAGGGAGCAGCGGGCGAAACGATCGGTAAAAATAATCGGTCAAAATCTTTGACATCCACCAGAATCCGTGGGTCGTTATAGTCTTTGAAAACCACGAAATAAAGAATTCCCCCGCCAATAAAGAGGGGGGTAATAATGAATTTTAAAAAGAAGGTATATTGGAAAATATGTTTCTGACTGGGCTTTGGGAAGATTAATTGAATACCTGTGAGTAGGAGGGCTGGGAATAGGAGAATAAATAATAGGTGAATTTTGAGAAGAAAGATCCAAGAGATAGCCAACAAAATACATCCTTTAACTTTAGGCGCTTTATTCACTTTTAGGAGAAAAATTAACCAAGCCAACAGGCAGGTGTAAATGATAGCGTAATTATCAATGTGATTGTAAAACACGAGCGTTACCGGGGAAGCAATGATGGCGATTAGTAATAAAAAACCAACTGAATTGGTGGAATTAATAGCTAGTTTTTTAACCCAAATGAAGGTGAAAATACCACCACAAATAATTCCTGCCCATTGAAATGAATAAGAGTAGGGTAGTTCAAGCGCATAAGATACTACGCTAATTATGGCTAGAAGAGTTTTCCGCGAGTTTGCGGGACTTAGGTCCAATGAAAATAGGGCATCCGTTAAATGTGTTGGAATGGATGTGGGTATTTGGTTTAGAAAGGGTTTGAATATAAAGGAATCCCCATAGAAATCGGTATGGATCGGAAAGTGGTAATAAATAAGCACGAAAAATAAAGTGAAAACGAGCGGGATTTTTTTTGATTTAAAGGGGAGGTCTGCTAAATTCAGTTGTAGCGTAAACAGGGATAACACTAAGATTCCTATAATGAACCAAATGGAGGGTGTAAATATCCAAAAATGGAAGCCCCAAGTATTTTCAGTATCCACTATGGGTAATAGGAAATATAGGAAAATAAAGGCTAACCAATACCCGTTTATGTTCCGAGTAATTTTCACGATTTACTTAAAAAAAGTGTCTACTTTATCCAAGACCTTAATAGCCACTTTTTCGCCAATAATTCTTCCTTTGATATCATCACAGGGGGGGTGTATTCCTCCCCAAATCCTGGATAAACAAGTTTCATTTGCAGCATCTCGGTACGTTGCCCATTGTAAAGTAATATCTGTTGATGGACCTTTCTCAAATAACAAGAAATCATTTTTTTTCGCTGTGAATTGGTGTAAACCACCGGGGAAATAGGCAGAGCCCGTAATCGAGGTTAAGATGTCTGCTCCCGCTATTGAAAATGTAGAATGACCGGATACATATCCTGCAAAGGGTGGCGTGGCAAAGGAATATCTTTGGTAAGGCCACCAGTTTTCGCCCAGGATCCAATCCACTCCTACCGCTTCTGAACTATTTTCATCGAGATAATCCGGGCCTTTCCAACATTTGATTTTTATTTTTCCAATATTCTCTCCGTTAGCCCCGCTTAATGGATCTCGTTTTTTAACGATCTCAATTTTCCCTTCCATTAACGGAAGTCCCTCCCGATGAAAATTGGATAAAGTACTATCAGAACATTGACCTTTTTGCGCCATAAACCGAATGGCTGTGATCGGACGTACATAATCATAATACCCTTTTGCTCCCCATGCGCAAATGGCAGCATCATGCATGGCGCCACCTAAGGTGAAATAAGCTTTTATATCCCATTCCAAATTGGATAATTTAGGTCCTTTTCCTTTCCATTTGTGGTCAAACTCGGGTTTGTTACTCGCATCTATTAAATGGTTGAACCAATGGCCAGGAGGACCTGGAGTATTAATTCCATCTACCCAATACTCGGAAATTACTCGGGTATAATCTCCCCTGAGTACTACATTGGCGGGGTAAGGTTTACCCGTATATGGGTTTTTTTTGTGCCCTTGCGTTTGGGTGCCTCCATTTTGGATGTGGAAGTATTGCTTATATTCTGAATACTCCTTAGGTAAGTGCGCAGAGCTTCCTGCTGTTGCTGGAGATATGTCAATATATACGGAGTCACTTGGGTCTAAATGTTCCGACCAAAGAGCGACCAATAGGAATCCCCATTTATAATATTCCGAAGTGGGACTCCTTAGGTATGGAGGTTCTTCAGGGTCCAAATAAACTTTAAATTCCCCGGCACCATCTGATTTTATTTGTAGATCCTTTTTAGTGAGTGAGAAAGGGGTTACTTCTCCCCATTCAGGAGTTAGAAAATCGGCCTGGTTGGTGGCTATTAAAAAATTCCAGTCATCCAAAATGGGGTCTCCTCCCATTTTTTCAATGTACGGCATTAGGTTTAATGGTTGCCAATGATTAACATGACTTAATTCCTGTACCCCCGATTTCCCAGGGTCCATGGGTGAATTTACTGGGTTGTAAAAAAAGGATTCATGTTGGTCAATTTCTCTAGACCCATCCTGATAACCAAAAGTATTGTAAGTTTCTCCAATTTTGTTACCTAGGGCAATGGGGTCAGTGGTGTAGTTTGAAGTATAGGTTAATCTGGGGTCAAGATTTAATGACTCAAAAAGGTCGTTTAATGGCTCAATAGTTCGGCCTTTACTTCCATAATTATTAAACCTGAACCAAAGAATGCGATAGGCGGCATAACTAATTGCAATATTCGTTAAACTGTCTTTTTTAGTGATATCCTGAAGTTGAAACTTTATGGAGTCGTTGGATTCAAACCCTCCAATAGTATTGCCCATAAGAAAGGGCTTGCTCTCTTTTTGAAAATAACTCCAAGCATCGTACATGGCAGCAGAAACATGGAATAGATTACGTGCATGGATGGTAGGTCCTTGTCCATCCTTGGTAATCATTTCAAGTTCTAATTTCATCCATTTCTGAGCAACACTTTGAGCTTTTACTTGAAATCCGCTCAAAAAAATGAGGCCTGTGAAAAATAAATTCTTACCAGTTAATTGCATCTGTATTTTGATATTTTTGGAAACAAATAGTTAAAGCTAATTTAAATATATTGGGTAATTATTAACGATAAAATTGAATTTCAATTTTGCAACATATGAACAGTTCAAAAAACATATGGAAAGTAGCAGTAATTACACTTTTGCCTTGTGTGTTTACTGGCTTAGTCTTGTGGGATGTTATTTACGGAGATTGGTTGAATTGGGATGATCCTTTATATGTTTTACAAAATCCTTTGATTGAAGAATTTTCAATGGAGGGTATTTTGAAAATATTCACCACATGGAATTATGCGGGGAATTATAATCCTTTGACCCTTTCTGTATTAGCAATTGAAAATTATTTTTTTGGATTTGAACCACTCGGCTATCACCTTGTTAATTGGTTTATTCATTTACTAAATGTTTTTTTAGTCGGTTATTTTTTTCTGAAGTTATCCAAAAATTGGAAGGTAGCCGTTTTAATGTCTTTATTGTTTGGTGTTCATCCTGCCCACATTGAATCTGTAGCTTGGGTCTCAGGTATAAAAGATTTGTTATTTACGCTGTTTTTTATGTTAGGGCTCATTTTTTATGAAAAAGGGAAAAGTTCGAAACAAGGGTATTGGATGTTCCTAGTTCTGCTGGTGTTTTTGTTGTCTTTAATGTCAAAAGCTATGGCGGTAACGTTTCCCATTATCCTGGTTTTAATAGATTTTCATCAAGAAAGAAGTTTGTCTATTAAAAACCAATGGAAAAAACTGCCCTTATTTACTCTAAGCGCAATGTTTGGTGTTTTTGCCATTTATTCTCAAAATGGAGCAGGTAGTACAATGACTCAAATAAGCTATCCGTTTTTAGAGCAGGTTTCTTATGCGGGTTTGGCTTTTTTGAAATATATCAAACTTGCAGTATTTCCTAATTTGCTTTCACCGTTTCATCCCTACCCGGTTAGTATTGCTGAATCAGTTCCGGTATTTGTATATGTAGCGGTCGTTGTTACACTAGTGATATTTGTTTCGGTCCCTTGGATATTTCGAAAAAGAAGAAAGATGCTCTTTGGCTATTTGTTTTTTGTAGTTAGTATTTTTCCCGTTTTACAACTCTTTTCAGTAGGAGCGGCCTTAATTGCCGAGAGGTATTCCTATTTACCATTTTTGGGTTTGTTTTATTTTATTGTGATTGGAATTAAGGAGGGATATGAATCGAAATTATTGGGTGTAAGTAAACGGACATGGATGATTCTATCTGTTTTTGTTATAGGAGGTTTATCGTATCAAAGTGCCCATTATATTAAATCATGGTCAAATACAGATTTATTATGGACCAAGGCCATGAAGTCCTACCCATTGGATTTTTATTGCAGTTTTCAAAGAGGTTTAAACCGAACGAAAGAGGGACGATATGAGGAAGCTGGACTTGATTTAAGTATGAGTATTGCTACTAATAAAAATAATCCAAATGCGTACTTTCAAAGAGGGGTGAATTTTATGAGTGCTTATAAATGGATCCAGGCAATAAATGATTTTCATCAGGTAATAAAACGGGATGAAAATCATTTTTCAGCAAATTGTAATGTGGGTGTGTCGTATATGAATTTGGGAAGGAACGATTCGGCAGAAATTTATTTTAATCGATGTATTGAGATAAATCCACATTTTTATATTGCGCATTTAAATATCGGAATATTGAATAATCAAGCCGGAAATTTTGAACAGGCTATGGATGCTTTTAACTTTTTATTGCAGGAAGAGGAATATGTAAATCAGGCATTGTTTTATCGAGCCCAATCATTTTTCTTTCAAAAGAAACTTTTATATGCTCAACGAGATTTCAGCTATCTATTAGCTACCTATCCTGACATTCAGGAGTATAAAATATGGAAAGAAAGAACCGATAAAGCAATGAAATCTGGCAAAATCCAATAGCTATTTATTTTTCAATTCTGCCTCTCTATGCTCTTTAAAGAGAACGCTAAGTTGCGCTTTATTTACACCATCTATAAGGTCATTATTGATTTCATGAATAAACCTGGGTTCGTCCCAATTTCTCACAAAAATGCTTGCGTGTTTTTGTGCGTTTTCGTAATTTTCGGTGGCTAAAGAGGCTTCAATAGCAGCCATATGGGCAAGTTTTGGGCCTGGATATGAAGATTCAATAAGCTCTAAACTAATTTTATAGGCTTCAGGATAATTTCCGGTAATGAAATTTGCCTGCATTAAATAATGGTTAATTCTATCGTCTTTCGGTGAATATAATTTAGCCATTTTTAAATAGTGAAGGGCTTGCTCATAATTTTTTTGATGGTCAAAAAAATACTTGCCCTCCTGATACCACAGGGCGCCATATTCTCGATCATTGCCAATTACGGCATAGGGATGTAATTGAGTTAAAATTTTGTCTTTCCTATTCAATTGAAAGTCTCTATCTTCCCATAATAGCCCTAAAGAATTTCGAATAGTCAAAGCACTCCATTCGTAATAGGTATGGTAAATACGTATCCCTACAGATTCTAATCTATAGGATAAGCTTTTAACGTTAAAATGGACGAGAAACATAGGAATCAATATTACCGAAATGGAAATAACAGAAGTCCAAGATCGTTGAAGGAGCGATGTGTTTTCTATTTGTTGAATAAGAACGACTAATAGCACCAGTAAAATAGGGGATGGCATAGCAAATAAATCCCAATCCATTTGCATGGTTAGTAAGGGATTGGTGACAAAAAATAATGCCCCAAATAAAACCAAAGAGGTAGCGGTGATTTTGAGCGTGAAACTATTCCAGTCAATTTCTTTTTTATAAAAAAGGAAGATAATAAGAATTAAGAAAAGCGCCACAGGTGACCATAACAGCATTTCACTGAAATAATCAAAAATATGATTAAAGCTTAGCATATTGTATTTGTCTAAGGGCGCTGGTGGTGATATTAATGGTAAAAACAAGCGGTCATATTCCATGGCCGTATCCGTAAGTTGTCTTTCATCCTTATGATCTTTAAAGATGAAAAAATAAGCAATGGCTCCTAAAAATAATATGGGTAAAAAGAGGAACCTAGTTATGTGACCCCAACTAATGTTTAAGTGAGGTTTTGTTTTATCGATAATAATCAAAATCAAGGCAGGAGTAAAAAGTAAAGCAACCGCATGAAGCTTAATGGCAAGGAGTAAAAATAGAACTAAACCCAACAATGCCCGATTCGATTTCGATTTGAGATAACGGTTTGCCAATACCATCCAAGTAAGGTTGGCCCAATATACGGGAGCGTTAATTTCAATGTGACCATAAAAATTAAGCATAAAAGGAGACGTAACCCCTATTAGTATTAGCAATATTTTCCATTTGGTACTACGAATAGTGGTTTGTATAAAATAGAACCAAGTACCTATAAACAAAAAACCAAATAGGGCATCAAACAATAGAAAGGAGTCATGGTAATTCCATCCTAAAAAGTAGGTGAAGTAGGTGATTAATGACAAAATTGTTTTTTGCCCATCCCATGGGGCAATTCCGAAATGAAAGAGAGCTTCATCCGTTCCTTCAGGGATACTGTTTAACGTACTACCAATGTGCGGGTTTAATAGATATGACTCTCCGTAAAAGTCTTGAGCCATTGGGAAATAATAAAATATAAAGCCCGAAATAATGGCTAGTAATAAAAGGAAAATGCTACTTATATTAGAATTAATAAGTTTTGATATTGGGTTAAATGCTTTAAGTGGTTTTAAAAAACCATAGAGCAAGAAGGTAAAAGAAGTACCTAAAAGTACGAATTGGGTAATTGGGTCAAGGAACTTAATGAAATGCGTACTCCACCAATAATCAGGAAATAGGAACCCTAAAATATAAAATGAAAAAAATACCACGCCAATAAGTTGTATTTTATTCTGATTAGGTTTGTTTTTTTCAGGTGTTGTCATAGATTCAATTACTATTGTTAACGGTTACAATAGTAATTTTTTTATTAGCATGTTTTTGTTTTTTTAGTTGTGAAAAATTTAGGAAGTTGAAAAAGAAGATAGGATTTGTATTATATATTGGGTTTGTATTGTTCACAATAGAGCTTGTTTTGCGCTATTTATTTCCTTTGCCAGAGGTGTTAAATTTTAATAGATCCAATTATCAATTAAAGGAGCTGGACCCAGAGAACACTGCCTTTTTAAGAAATCAAAATGCCTTTTGGTCATCTAGATTAGATACAAATGTTGATTTTATTCACGCTCTAAATGAATATGGTTTTCGTGATGATTCTTGGAAACTGAAAAAAGATAAGAATAAAAGAAGAATTTTATTTATAGGAGATAGTTTTACGGAAGGTGTTATGGCTAATCAAAGTCAAACCATTCCGGAAACATTTAAGAAACTAGGCAATTCTTCTTTTGAGGTGTTTAATATGGGGATGGTTGGGGTAGGATGGAATACCTATATCAAACTACTTTCGGATGCGGTTCCCTTATTCAAGCCCGATGAGGTGATGATTTTCTTCTATGCGAATGATATGCCAAAAGGAAATTTTAATTCTATTAATTCTAATTTCACCCCTGAAAATATATGTTTTTGGAAACCTCATTTATTAAACATCCATAAGGAATATCAAGAATCAAGACCCACTCCATTTCGGTTTATAAAAGGCAACAGTGGCTTTTTAAAATCATTTCCAAGTAAGGCAAACCCATGGACTTTTAACGAGTCAAATCTTTCACCTCATGTCAGTAAAAGGGTAAAAGAAGTAATGAAAAAGGGCCAATTTAATTATTATCGAATAAACTGGATTTTAAAGGAGGAAAAAGGGTTAAAACAAAGCGTCTCGTTTCTTGAACCCTTACGTGAATTACACGTGTTTTTAAAACATTACGATTGTACTTTATCCATTGTCTATATTCCTTCTAGATCCCAAATCAGTAATCAGTATTATAGTTTTGAAAAAGAGTGCTGTTTGGTGAAATGTCCTGATTCACTGAGTTTAATGGATAGCATATACAATACGCATCAGCAAATAATTAAGAGTAGTTGTCGTCAGTTAGGGGTTCCTTTTTTGGATTTAACCTCTTTTGTTAGAAGGGAAGATTCTTCAGGTGATCATCTGTATTGGAATTTTGACGATCATTTTAGAGGTAAAACCTATGAATTAGTAGGTGAAAAAGTGTATAATTGGAAAAAAAGCAAATAAAATTTGGTCGTTAAAAATTGTGTTTTTTTAATCTTATATTTGATGTCCTAATAAACTATTACTATGCGATTCCATAAACCGAAATTCTTGGCAATTATTGTGTCAACTATATTTTTACCTATCTCCTTATGTTCTCAAACAAATATTACCACTTTAGGTACAGGAGCGGGGGCAAGTGTCAGTTCTGGCGATAGATCGATTATGATTGGTGATTCTGCCGGAACAAATTTGAGTACCAGTCAGGAGAACATAATGATGGGTTTTAGAGCCGGTTTTAGCATTAATTCAATTTCTACAACCCAAGCCAATTATAATGTGCTTATTGGAATGGATGCGGGTTATAGTATTTATAGCTCGGATGAATTAACAGCCATTGGATATAAAGCAATGTATTCCTGTACCACGGGTACAGATGGTGTGGCAATTGGTTATTTAGCGGGGTATCATAACAATGGTACGGATGCCACTTTCGTGGGTACTAAAGCGGGTTATTCAAATACTAGTGGTGTTGATAATACTTTCATTGGAGAAGAAGCAGGTTATAAAACCACAGATGGAGACGATAATACGTTTATTGGAGAAGATGCTGGGTATAATAATACTACGGCCTCTGATAATACAGCGGTAGGTAGTGCGTCATTACGTAGTGTAACCACAGGATACAGAAATACGGGTATTGGTAACGAGGCTTTGTATGATGTAAGAACTGGAGATAGGAATACCGCATTAGGTGATTCAGCTGGAACAGATATTGGTGAAGGTCGTGGAAACACTATGCTAGGGCAAGGTGCCGGTTGTAATACAGAATATGCGGATTTCAATACTTTTGTTGGTATCATGGCTGGGTATGATAATAATCGTACAAATAATACAAATGATGGAAACAGGAATACTTACTTAGGAGCATATGCAGGGTGGGCTAATAGAGAAGGAGAACATAATGTAGGAATTGGTTTTGGTGTTAATTATGATAATAATAAAACGGTTGTTAGTAGACAAACCATAGTAGGTTCAAATGCAGATGGACGAGAAGATGATGTTATTCTATTTGGGTTTGATACTCGTGTAACTGCCGATCGTGGAATGGCTATAGGAAGTTACGCCAGAACCACAGCTACGGATGCAAGCGCTACTGGATATGCTGCTTATACTACAGGGCAATATTCGGATGGTTGGGGTAGGCAATGTACAATTTCTGTGAGGCGTTCGTACGGATGGGGTTATCAAACCAATGTTTCTGGAAGAGACGCAATCGCTATGGGGTACCAAGCAGACAGTGATGGTGAAGGAGTGGTGATGTTGGGGTACCAAGCAAGTGCGCTAGGTGATTTTTCTGTAGGTATGGGGTATCAAATGCAACTAGATTCATCCTATGGTGTTGGTTTAGGTTATTTAACAAATGTGGAAGGGGCATACGGGATCGCTATTGGAGCAAATAGTTCCGTTACCGGAGATAACTCCATGGCATTAGGGAATGGAACCAGCGTAACAACGGATAATACGGTTTACATCGGAAATTCAACCACGGCCTCTATCGGTGGGATTGTGAACTGGACCGCTACTTCGGATGGCCGATTTAAATCGGATGTGAGAGAAAATGTACCCGGATTAGCGTTTATTGAGTCTTTACGTCCAGTTACCTATAATTTGAATGGAGATCAAATTATGGAATTTTATGGAATGGAAATATCAGAAACGCAAAGAAACGTTCTGGAGGAGCAAAGCAAGGTGAGACATACCGGCTTTATTGCCCAAGAGGTTCTTGCAGCGGCAAGATTGAGTGAATATGATTTTAGTGGGATAAAAATTCCAGAAAATGAAAATGATATTTATGGGTTGAGGTACGCTGAATTTGTGGTTCCATTAGTAAAGGCCAATCAGGAGTTGTCTCAAAAGGTAAAGGATTTAGAAAATGCAAATTTTCTTTTAGTCGCACAATTGGATGCATATCATGTATTAATGAATAAATTGGAAGAAAGGGTGAGCTTGATTGAGCAATCAAAAACCAAAAATTCCAAAGGTCGTAACATGGCTAGTAAGTAATAGTAACTCTTGATATTTTGCGATATGACTACTAAAAAAAAAAACTTTGATTTAAAACTACTGTTATTATTATTCTGTGGGTTTAGTTTGTTAACCGCTAATGCACAGGTAAGTACTCTTGGAAGTGAGGCTTTAGTAAATTCAACAGTTCTTAACTCACAACAAAATCCAGCCATTGCTTCTGATACGGTAGGTAACTATGTAATCGTTTGGGAAAGCTTTCAAACAGATGGGAGCGGCTTTGGGATTTACGGACAACGGTATAGTTATTCAGGAACAACCATTGGGTCCGAGTTTAGTGTAAATTCAACCACGAGTAATGATCAACGATTCCCATCCGTTGCGATGGATCAAACGGGTGCCTTTATTGTGGTTTGGATGCATAACAATGGTTCCAATTGGGAAATTAGATCTCAAAGATTTACTAATTCGGGTGTAAGTTCCGGGTCAGAAAATACTGTTTTCGCAAATTCCGGGTTTGATCAAAAATATCCAAAAGTCAATACGAGTCTGACCGGAAATTCAGTAATCACTTGGGCTGAACATGGACCCAATTCAAATAAAATATTTGCTCAAGGAATGAATATGTCAGGTACTGCTGTATTCGCTAAAAGTCAGGTGAATACTTCGGCAGTAACATTCTACCATGGGTACCCTTCTGTGTCTGTTGATGAGTCTGGTAACTTTGTGGTGGTATGGCAATCTACCGGAGTTGACGGCTCTGGATCAGGTGTTTATTCTCAAAGATATAATTCGTCTGGGGTAGTGCAAGGGAGTGAATTTAAGGTGAATACAACCACTTCAGGTAATCAGTTATCTCCGGCTATTGCCTTAGATGGAGATGGTGATTTTGTGGTTTCCTGGACAGACGATTCGCAAGATGGAGATGTAGAAGGAATATACGCACAGCGATTTAATACCAGTGGAGTTGCTCAAGGTTCTGAATTTAGAGTGTCTACCACTACCTCGGGGTCCCAGAATCATTCGATGGTTTCCATATCTGAAAACGGAAACTTTCAAATAATTTGGAATAGTTATGGCCAAGATGGTTCGTATGATGGGGTCTATCAACAATCATTTGATAGTGATGGTAATGTTATTCAAGGGGAAACAAGAATTAATACGACTACAACGAATTTTCAACAAATGCCAGTTTCTACTTGGAATAGAAGAAGTGATACCGTAGTTATTGTTTGGCAGGATGGGATGGAAGAGTCGTCATCTACCAGTGATGGAAGTAATTACGGGGTGTATTATCAAATGATGAGCATTGTTTCCTCTCCGTCTATTGTCATTTCAAGTCAAACGAATATTGATTGTTATGGAGCTAGTACAGGTGTTATCAACGTCACAACATCAGGTGGCGTGGCCAATTATAGTTATTCTTGGTCCAATGGAGCGTCTACTTCAAATACTGTGTCTTTAACAAATTCGGTAAGTAGTTTAGTGGCTGGAACGTATACTGTTACCGTAACGGATGATAATGGATCAACAGCATCAGTATCTACAACCTTATCACAACCAACTTCGGCTTTAGTAGCTTCCAGTTCAGTAACCTCGGCCATAGATTGTAATGGCTTGTCAAATGGTCAAGTAACGGCCAGTGAAACTGGAGGAACAAGTCCATTTACCTACCAATGGAATACGGGAGGTATTGCTGCATTAGAAACGAATTTGGGAGCAGGAACCTATAGCGTAACCATCACGGATCAAAATGCGTGTACGGATAGTGCTTCCGTAGTAGTCACCGAACCAAATGCTTTAGTCGCTACCTCAGGAGTAACGAGTTCAATAACTTGTAATGGTATATCTGACGGCCAAGTAACTGCAAGTGCTTCAGGCGGTACGAGTCCATT
>MAAC01012046.1_pt1 | contig 11986 bp, 14 predicted proteins | sample 1115981 | NCBI WGS metagenome assembly MAAC01 (sample SAMN04961126, study PRJNA320927) | seawater metagenome | isolation source: sample BD02T64 sea water enriched with oil for 64 days | place: USA:Gulf of Mexico | collected 2013-07-27 | reverse complement strand
AATTTGCACAGATTAACGCGAATTAGAGCTTTTTAAATGATAAGAGAAAATAGTTAACTGCTAAGAAGAGAAAAATTGCTGAGCCTTTACGTAAAAGTGGTTATGGTGAGTACTTGCTTAAATTTATAAATGAGCGAGTTTTTTAATTCTACAGAATATTTTATTGTTATGTATACTTACAATAAATGGTATTAGTTTTGGTAGGTGTAAAATGAATACATTAGCATTAATTGATGAAATTACGGCATTACCTATAGAAGAGCGGGCTTTAGTCGCTCAGTCTTTATTATTAAGCCTGAATCAACCAGAAATAAATGTAGATAGTAAATGGGTAGATGTTGCGGCTAAACGACTTGAAAGTTTACGTAGTGGTGAAGTTGAAGCTATTAATGGTGAAAAAGTTTTTAATGATATTTGGCAGCGATTTGATAAATGAATTTTTTCTTTCATCCTGATGCTGAAATTGAGCTAGAACAAGCTATTGATTATTACGAGAACGTTAGGCAAGGTTTAGGTTTTGATTTCGCAACAGAGGCTTATACTGCAATTAAACGGGCAACATCTTTACCAAAAGCATGGGCTATTGTTGAAGGTGATATTCGTCGTTCATTAGTTTATCGCTTTCCTTTTGGTATTTTGTATTCTATTGAGCCCAAAGGAATTTATATTGTTGCTGTAATGAATTTACATCGTAAACCAAGCTATTGGCAAAAAAGAAGATAATGGAAAATAAAATTGAAAATTATTAATACAAGTATTCCTGATGTAAAAATTATAGCGCCAAAAGTTTTTGGTGATGAACGCGGTTTTTTCTTAGAAACTTTTCGTGATGACTGGTTTAAAGAGCATGTTGCTGATGTGACTTTTGTGCAAGACAATCATAGTAAATCTAGCCAAGGTATTTTACGTGGTATGCATTACCAGTTAGAACAAACACAGGGTAAGCTGGTTCGTGTTACTTCGGGTGAAGTTTACGATGTGGCAATAGATATGCGTAAAAACAGCCCGAGTTTCGGCCAGTGGTTTGGTACTTTGCTTTCTGCGGAAAATAAACATCAATTATGGGTGCCTGCTGGTTTTGCTCATGGCTTTTATGTTACTAGTGAGTCAGCTGAATTTGTTTATAAATGTACAGATTATTATGCGCCTGAACATGAAGTGTCGGTTAAATGGGATGATCCTGCTTTGGCTATTACTTGGCCAATTATAGCTAATGCTAAGCCTTCATTGTCAGCTAAAGATGAAGAAGGTTTGTTGTTTAAAGATGTCCCTTACTTTAGTTGATTATAGCTTTGGCTGTTAGGGTAATAATAATTTTTGCCCGCGAATTAACACCAATTAGCACGAATTAGGTACTTGTTATACTGTGAAGATAACTAACCTTAAAATCATATTTCAATGTGCTTATGCACTTCGCTCAGGTTCGTCACTCCCGTAGTGTATTAAGTGGGAGTCTTAGTCTAAAGTGATAAGATCTTCGATTAAAACACCACGAAGATGACGTTTACAACCCAATCCTGAGTTATCTACATAATCATATATTTCAATATATATAAAATAAGAATTTAACATGAAAAAAACTATTTTTGTAACGGGTGGGGCTGGTTTTATAGGCTCTGCGCTTATTCGTTATTTAATTAATGAAACCGATAATGTGGTCGTTAATTTTGATAAATTAACCTATGCGGGCAACTTAGAATCGCTTAAATCTGTAGAGTCGAATGAGCGCTATCACTTTATTCAAGGGGATATTTGCGATAAAGAAAAGGTTAGTGACGTTTTAGCAAAATACCAACCAGACTACATTATGCATTTAGCGGCAGAAAGCCATGTTGATCGCTCTATTGATGGCCCCGGTGAGTTTATTCAAACCAATGTGGTTGGCACTTATAGCTTGCTTGAAGCGGCACGTAGTTATTTTGTTAGTTTAGATAGTACCCAAAAAAGTACTTTTAGATTTCATCATATTTCAACGGATGAGGTTTATGGTGATTTAGGGGCAACGGGGTTGTTTACCGAAGAGACGTCTTATGATCCTAGCTCTCCCTATTCCGCCTCAAAAGCGGCGTCTGATCATTTAGTAAGAGCTTGGCATAGGACTTATCAACTGCCCATTGTGCTAACTAACTGTTCTAATAATTATGGCTCGTATCATTTTCCTGAAAAATTAATACCGTTAATTATATTAAACGCCCTTGATGGCAAATCTTTGCCTATTTATGGCGATGGTAAACAAGTGCGTGACTGGTTATATGTTGATGATCATGCTCGTGCTTTATATAAAGTGGTGGATGAGGGCAGGCTTGGTGAAACCTATAATATTGGTGGCTTTAATGAAAAACAAAATATTGAAGTTGTTAACACTATTTGTAATCACCTAAATGAATTAATTATTGATAAACCCCAAGGTTTAAATGATTTTAATGACTTGATTACTTATGTTAAAGACAGGCCTGGGCATGATGTACGTTATGCAATTGATGCCAGTAAAATTAATAAAGAACTTGGTTGGCATCCGCAAGAAACGTTTGATTCTGGTATTAAGAAAACAGTGCAATGGTATTTAGCGAATCTTGAGTGGTGCAAGCATGTGCAAGATGGTAGTTATCAGCGAGAGCGCCTCGGTAAATGAGCCTTATTGGTCAGCGGGAATTTATTAGTCCGTGCACAAGGTTAAAACCCTCATCTTTAGATGAGTAGCTTTAGCTAGTCGTTGCGTTTGACATACAGACATGAAATACCGTCACCTCCGTAGTGTATTAATCGGAGCTCTGAGCTTAATTGCACGAGATTCCCGATAAAGACACCACGGGAATGACGATTAATTAAGCTTGCCGCTTGTGATTAAAGGTGGACTTTCAGTCCCTAAAAGAACCTACCGTCTTTAGACGGTATGTAGTTCAGTCGCGCTTTGGTTTCAGATAATTTTAACGGCAGCATTTAGCTGCCGTTTTTATAGGAATGGTTTTATAGGAATGAAAAAATTGAAAGTAGTTATTATTGGTAAAAGTGGTCAACTGGCGAATGAATTAATGGCTGAAGTACCAAAGCATATTCAAGTTATCGCTCTTGGTAGAGATGATGTTGATATTACTTCAATGGCAAGCTTTACCCAAGTAATTGAACAAAATAGCCCATCGGTGATTATTAATGCTTCAGCATATACCGCGGTAGATAAAGCGGAAACTGATATTGATGCTGCTTATGCGCTAAATAAAACGGCGGTTGAAATAATAGCAACCGTTGCCAAGAGTTATGATATTCGTTTATTGCACGTTTCTACCGACTTTGTTTTTGATGGTCAATCTAATAAAGCGTATGGCGTAAACAGTTCAACAAGCCCGTTAGGTGTTTATGGCGAGTCGAAGCTAGCTGGTGAAACTGCAATTGCCAATTTATACCCTGAAAATAGCGCTATTGTTAGAACGTCATGGCTATATTCTTCTTTTGGCAATAACTTTGTTAAAACCATGCTTAGATTAATGGCAGAAAAAGATGAGCTTGGTGTCGTGGCTGACCAAATTGGTTGTCCTACGTATGCTAAAACATTAGCTACTTTTTTATGGAAATTGGCTGAAACAAAAGATTTGGCACCAACATATCACTGGAGTGATGCAGGTGTGGCTTCTTGGTATGATTTTGCTAAAGCAATTCAATTGCTTGCCATTGAGCAAGGTTTACTTGATAGAAAAATACCTATCAAAGCAATACCTTCATCGGCTTACCCTACACCTGCAAAAAGGCCAAGTTTTAGTTTATTAGAGACAACTGAGGCTGCAGAAATATTGGTACCTATTTATTGGCGAGAGCAGTTAGCTAATTGTTTATCCACGTTAAAAGAAAAGCTATGATTATTTTTAGGTAGCAGGTAAGCGATATGGCTGATATGGTTTGGCTTGAAGTGACCTAGTTAAACCTTTAAGAAGGCTAATTAATGGTAGAGGAAGTAAAACAGAGGTAACCATCCATGATCACACATCCCTGTTTTAGTCATCCTATTGCGATAGCCTTATCACATAATTTCATCCAAAAATTTCCTTTAAAAGAGCTTCTGCTCAGTTGTTATTGCTAACATTAATAATGATAGTCGCTAATGTTGTTATTGCAAATTTTTTTGTTTTTATCACTTGCTTCGGCTATTAAAAGTAGCGCCTAAATCAAGTTCAAAGTGAGGGGTAACTTCACTCTTAGGAATTACTCTGCCATTGCCTTGTGCACCTTCATAAACTCTATTGCTTTGCTAATGGCTTTTTTAACTTTAGTCTCCATTTCAAAGCGCTCTGAGGCAGGTAAGTAAAAAGCCATGTCAACTTCGTGGCGAATATAACGGGTAGGCAGTTGGTTTAATACCACACAGGTTAGATCAGCAATAAAATCTTCATCATATTTTTCATCAAATTTTGCTGTTGAAAAGTGCTGCATGACTAATTTTTCATAATAATTGTGAATATCGTCAGATATTTTCATGAGTTTCTCCGCTATAAAGTGGTGAGGTATATTTAAAGGTTAACCTGAGTTAAGCTAAAATGCTAATTTAAAAGTAATATTTTGAAGCTCTGCTGTTAAAGCTTACAGTTTTGTGCTCGGTTGTTGATTGTGGTGTATTTATTTCAATTGAAAAGTTGTTATGATCACTTTTTGATTTTATCTGTGATGTTAGGTGTCATGAAGTTTATTCTTGGTTTTAGAAATGTAAAAGATAGCGATCTTGATTTTTTGTTGCAGTTGCGAAAACTGTCAATGAATAAGCATTTAGCGAATGCCAAAATCAAACTGACGGATGAGCAACACCTTGATCGAATAAAAGAGCATTATTATCAGTCACATATTATTTTGCGTGATAGAAAACCCATCGGTTTGATAAAATTTGGCGTTGTTGCGCTTAAAGGTACCAGTAAAAGCTTACATATTCGGCAGTTGCAAATACTGCCTAAATATCAAGGGCAAGGGATTGGCAGTAAAGTATTGCTTGTTGTCAAAAAAAAGGCGCTACAGTTGCAATTACCTATAACGCTTAATGTATTATTAAAAAACCCTGCCAGAGGGCTTTATTTAAGGCACGGCTTTCAAATAGAAACCAAGAACAAAGTTGAATTTAAAATGCGTTGCCCGCTTGAAGTTATCGCGGCTTAATAGGCCAAATCTAATATCTAATATAGAATAGCTAATAACTAGTAGATATGGCCCTTCTTTTTAACTAAGTTAGTATCAATGCGTGATGGTGTTATTTTTCCATCAACTAAGGGTTGAGTTGCGATAGCTAACGCTTTAATCACTTTATGTAAAGAAGGTAAGTTTAAAGACGCTAAGTCATCACTCACTTGATGGTAATGCTGGTCTTTGTCGAGCTGTGTACTGCTAAAACTATGTGCTGGTACCCCAAGCCTTGCCAACGTTGCATTGTCTGAACGATAAAACAGCCCTTGCTCAGGGTAAGGGTCTTGATAAATTTTCATGCCTGTATTTGCTAAGGCCGCGTTTAATTGTTGACCTAAATCGGAATGCTCCATACCTGTCATCCAAACCGTGCCAGCGCCAAATTTTGATGGTTTACCTATCATTTCAATATTTATCATGGTGGTAATAGTGCTAGCATCTAATTGCTGAGAAAAATAGCGCGAACCAAAACCACCAATCTCTTCAGCACTAAAGGCGGCAAATAATAAGCTTCTTTTATTATTACCTTGCTGAGCAAAGTGTTGTGCTAAGTTCATCACTGCGGCTGTGCCTGAAGCGTCATCATCGGCGCCATTATAAATAATATCGCCAGCCTCAGAATTTTCTATTGCGCCCAAATGATCGTAATGGGCACTGTAGAGTACAATTTCATCTGCCTTTGTTGTGCCGGGTAACATGGCAACCACATTGGTTAGCTTGCTTATGTTAATTGTGCTAGTGGCGGTAACGGATAAGCTTTTTAGTTGCTCAGTAGTTATATCACTTAAGGCAATAACAATAGTGCCGCCTTTATTTTGAGTAGCGGCACTGCTGGCAAGTTTTGTTAGACCTTGGGCAAAATAGTGCTGATAGCGCTTGAACATAGCTTTATGTGAAGGGTGTACTAACACTATATGTTGACCACCTTGAGCATTTAATTCACTTAGGGTTTTTTGCACATCGTCTTTTTCACTAATGCGATGTATTTTAACGGCGAAAGCCTGATTTTTAGTGTCAGGCATAGTCCAGGTAAAGTTTTCAACCGTGCTAGCAAACGCTAAATTTTCTGCGGCAATTAATTGGCTATTAATCGCTAGTGCCAGTGATTTTGGCACTATTCGTTTCACGGCATATTGTTGATAAAAACCATCATTGCCAGCAACGGGGGATAGTCCCGCCTCTTTAAAACGTTTAGCTATATAATCAGCTGCTTGGTGGATGTCAGTAGTAAAGTTACCACGGCCATTAAGGGTATCGCTGGCGAGGTAACTTACATCTTGAGTCACTTGTTCAAGTGATATTGTTGTTGATGTTTCATTCGCAAGCGTTGTTATACTGAGGCTAGCGCTAATTATAAGTGCTGTTAGTTGTTTCGTTGTTATATTGAGCATGTTTTTCCCTGTTTTTAGTACAAGTGTTAACTTATTGATTGCAATTTTTTAGTTTCTATTAGCAACGATTCATCACCACAGCTTAACCATAGTTGGCCATCTTGAATGCTACATTGAAAATCCATCGTTCTCGTTAATAGCTTAATTAAGGCATCAGTGGTACTTTGTTCAAATTGTTCAATACTGAGTTTGCTGTACTTGCTTAAGGCCGATTGAGATTGAGACCACCAAGTTTCGACACTAGAGCCATAACAATATAGTTTTACTTGCTTGGCTTTGTTACAAGCTTTTTTAATGCGTTTTTCATCTATTTGACCCAGCTCTATCCATAATGCAATTTCATCACTGTAATTTATTTGCCAAAGAACGGCTTCCTCTTCATCACTAACGCCCTTGCCAAACTGTAAATCTTGATGAGCATTAAGCACATAACAAATTAAACGCACCATAAACCGCTGCGCTGTTTCAGAGGGATGCTGCGCTAAGGTTAATTGTAATGAGTCGTAATAGTTGCGATCCATGTCTGCCAGTTCGATGTTGGCTTTATAAATTGTTGCTTTTAGTGCCATTAAGGGGATGCCATTGTTGTGTTTATTTATATTGTTGAATAATAACAGTAAATAAGAAGGTTAGCGTTATATTTTCATAGTGAATAGCTGAGATAAAATCTATTGATTGAGTAAATAAGCCCAACTAGTGATATGCTGCTAACATTAAATTAATATATTTTTTTGTGAGATTATCATGACTATTCAATCTTTTATACCACCACAGCGTACCTTAATGGGTCCAGGGCCTTCAGATGTAAGCCCAAGAGTATTATCTGCATTAGCAAGACCAACCGTGGGACATCTTGACCCTACTTTTGTTGGTATGATGGATGAAGTTAAATCATTACTGCAATATGCTTTTCAAACAAAAAACACTTATACCATGGCTATTTCAGCGCCTGGCTCTGCCGGTATGGAAGCGTGTTTTGTTAACCTTGTAACCCCTGAAGATACGGTTGTTGTTTGTCGTAATGGTGTGTTTGGTGCCCGCATGATTGAAAATGTTCAACGTATTGGCGCAACAGTTGTTGTAGTTGATGGTACGTGGGGCAGAGCGGTTGATCCAGAAGCGCTCGAAGATACTTTAAAGCAAACTCCTCAAGCTAAGTTTGTTGCTTTTGTACATGCTGAAACCTCTACGGGTGCTCTTTCTGATGCGAAAACTTTATGTGAAATAGCCCGTAAACATAACTGCTTAACCATAGTTGATGCGGTTACATCACTAGGTGGCGTTGAATTAAGAGTTGATGAATGGGGAATAGACGCTGTTTATGCTGGCAGCCAAAAATGTTTATCTTGTGTACCGGGTTTATCGCCAGTGAGCTTTAGTGAGCAAGCAGCACAAGTGATTAAAGATAGAAAAACGCCAGTGCAAAGCTGGTTTTTAGATCAATCATTAGTTATGGGCTATTGGTCAGGAGAAGGCAAACGCAGCTATCACCACACGGCACCAGTAAACTCTTTGTATGCCTTACATGAATCATTAGTTATGTTGCAAAATGAAGGTTTAGAAAATAGCTGGGCACGCCATCGTGAACAACATAATAAATTAGCGGCAGGTTTAACCGCTTTAGGTTTAGACTTTATTGTGCCTGAGCAAGAGCGTTTACCACAACTTAACGCCGTTTATATTCCTAAAGGCATTGATGACGCTAAAGTACGTCAAATTTTGTTAAATGAATACAACTTAGAAATAGGTGCCGGTTTAGGTCAGTTTGCGGGTAATGCTTGGCGCATCGGCTTAATGGGTTATGCTGCCCGTACTGAAAATGTTGCTTTATGTTTAGCGGCACTTAAAGATGCGCTAACAAGATAAATTGCTTAGGACGATCTAAATTGTAGGAGCGGTTTCAACCGCGAAGTTCTCGAGGATAAATCCTCTCCTACAAAAAACTTTTAAATCAAGGGATAACATATATAGCAACAATTAACGGGTACATAGCCATTACTTATTGAGTTAGTGCCATTGGCATTAGTTACCAAACGCCAGTATTAGCCATGCTTAACCATGGCTCTTGCGGCGTTAAAGCTTCGCCTTTTTGCAGTAACTCAATAGAAACATTGTCAGGTGACTTTATAAAAGCCATTCTTCCACAACGAGGTGGGCGGTTAATGAGCACACCGTTATTTTGTAATTGCTGACAGGTTTGATAAATATCATCCACTTCAAAGGCTAAATGGCCAAAGTTTCGGCCACTATTATATTCTTCCGTAGAGTCCCAATTATGGGTTAATTCAATTTCAGCTTCACCTGCGGCGGTTGCCAAAAAAATAAGCGTGAACTTACCTTCAGGTACCTCATTACGTTTGGTCTCTATTAAACCTAACTTATTGATATAAAAGTCGAGTGACTCTTCAACGTCACGAATACGTATCATGGTGTGTAAAAATTTCATCTGTATTCCTTAAATTTCTTATCTGTAGTACTAATCACAAGTTTTGTCTTTAAAGTCACACAAGTCTTCAATAATGCATGAGCCGCACTTAGGTTTTCTAGCCGTACAAGTATAACGACCATGCAATATAAACCAGTGGTGTAAATTGAACATGAATTCTTTCTTGTTTGGTGTGTTTTTGATTATGGATTGTTCTGTTTGTTCAACCGTCTTACCTTTAGCGTATCCTGTACGGTTTGCAAGGCGCTGGATATGAGTATCTACCGCTAAGAAATATTTGCCTTCATTATCTTTTAGCCAACCAAAAGCGGTATTGAGCACTACATTGGCCGTTTTTCGACCAACACCAGGTAACGCTTCAAGGGCTGCTCTGTTTTCGGGTACTTCACCGCCATGTAAGTCTACTAACATTTGACAGGTTTTAAGGGTGTTTTTCGCTTTGGTATTAAAAAGCCCAATGGTTTTAACATAAGAAATTAAACCATCAAGGCCAAGCGCTAAAATAGCTTGCGGAGTATTCGCAACAGGATAAAGCTTTGCGGTTGCTTTGTTGACGCCAACATCGGTAGCCTGTGCTGATAATAATACCGCAATCAATAGCTCAAAGGGGCTGGTGAAGTTCAACTCTGTTGTTGGTGTTGGGTTGTCGTCGCGCAACCTAGTTAACATCTCTAAACGTTTTTCTTTATTCATTGTTATTATTCACCACTGATCTTTTTATTCTTCGCAACTCGAAACTCGCAACTGTTATCTAGGTTCTGAAGCTTTAAGGATCGAAGTTAACTCTTACGCGTTCAATTTCTTGTTTTACCACTTTGGGTTGACGTTGTTTTATATGGTTATCAATAACGTTTTTTAATGCAATGATAAAGCCCATGGCAATAAAGGCGCCTGGCGGTAAAATGGCCAGTAAAAACTGGCTATCTAATTGATATACTTCTATGCGTAGCACGCTTGCCCAATCGCCCAGTAATAAATTAGCGCCATCAAATAAGGTGCCTTGTCCTAAAATTTCTCGTATTGCGCCAAGCACAATCAACACCAAGGTGAACCCTAAGCCCATCATTAAGCCGTCAAAAGTTGCTTGTTTGACGGGGTTTTTAGAAGCATAAGCCTCTGCACGACCAATAATGGCGCAATTGGTAACAATAAGCGGTAAAAATATCCCCAGCGACTGATAGATGCCGAAGGTGTATGCATTCATTAATAATTGTACGCAGGTGACAAAAGCCGCGATGATTAATACAAAAATAGGAATACGAATTTCTTTTGGTACCCATTGGCGAATGGCCGATACGGTGAGGTTAGAGCACACTAAAACCAATAAGGTTGCAAAGCCCAACCCTAAGGCGTTGGTTACTGTTGCAGTAACCGCGAGTAGCGGACAAAGCCCTAATAGCTGTACTAAACCGGGGTTGTTTTTCCACAAACCCTGTATCGCTAGCTCTTTATACTCTTTTTTAAGCTCAGCGTTTTTTTGTGCTTGGGCATCAGCATCAATATTTGTACCAGTACCAGTATCGACATCAATATCGGTGTCTGACGTAGCCGCTTGCTCAGTATTAGTTGTCATGGTTCACCTCAGCGTGCTCATCGTTAAGCAGGCAAGCATTAGGACGTGTTAATAAAGCTTGTCTGTTGGCTTTAAAATATAATAGCGTTTGTGTCACTGATTTAACAACTGCGCGAGGCGTGATAGTTGCGCCAGTGAATTGATCAAACATACCGTCATCTTTAGCAACCGCCCAGCGACTGTCGGTGTCAGAGAGTATTTTTTTACCAGTGAAACTGGTGATCCAATCACTTTTTCGTAATTCAACTTTATCGCCCAGCCCAGGGGTTTCTTTATGATTTAAGACACGAACACCACTGACACTGCCATCTATACTCACGGCAACAATAAGATCAATATCTCCATTGTAACCATCGGGTGCTGTGTTAGTCATGGCTATGGCAATCACTTTGCCTGCTTTACGGGCAATGTAAGCCGTTTGCATAGCACTGCTGGTTTGTTCATTTAGCGCAGCAGTAGTAAAATTAACACAATCTTTAGTAATGTCATTGTCATAACGATTCGGCTCAATAATACTGTGCAAGGTATTTAATAATTGTTGTTGTGCTTGTGCTTTAATTTTATCTTTTGTTAGTTCATTGACTAAGCCAACAAACAAGGTACAAACAATGGCAAAAACCGCTAAAATTTGACTGTTTTTTTGTATAGGTAAGCGAAAGGCACTTTGTTGCTGATCAGTAGGCTTATTTTCTTGAGGGTTTGGCGTTGTCATTACTTACCTTCCTCTTGCTTAGTTATGCTTGATTGATGACCATAAGTACGTGGGCGAGTATAGCGGTCAATCAATGGCGCAGCCATATTACAAAGTAGTACCGCAAATGCTACGCCATCGGGGTAGCCGCCAAAATCGCGGATCACATAAACGAGTAGCCCTGCTAACGCGCCAATAATTACTCTACCTTTAGTACTCGTTGCCCCAGTAACTGGGTCGGTTAAAATAAAGAAAGCGCCGAGCATACAACCACCACTTAACCAGTGAAACATAGTAGATGCGCTGCTGTCAGGACTTATGCTATAAGCAATAAAGGTACAAATAAATAAACTGAATAAAAAGCTGATAGGGGTTTGCCATGCAATGGCCTTTTTGGTGATTAAAAAGAGGCCACCTAATAAAAATGCCGCGTTTAGCCATTCCCATCCTAAAGAAAAGTGCGCACCAAATATTTGGTTTTGCATGGTTTCATAAACGGTTAAGCCTAAGCTAGCATTCGTTTTTAGTGTATCTAGCGGGGTGGCCATGGTAAAGCCATCAATATTAGTTCTTAGTTGCTCAACCGAGTAACCTTCGCTGGTGAAGCCAGTAAATATGGTACTGATAGTATTGCTTAAATTTAAGTCGACAGACATTAATGATAGTGGTGGTTGCCATGAGGTCATCTGCACAGGAAATGAGATTAGTAGCATCACATAGGCGGCCAT
>MAAC01010719.1_pt1 | contig 11987 bp, 8 predicted proteins | sample 1115981 | NCBI WGS metagenome assembly MAAC01 (sample SAMN04961126, study PRJNA320927) | seawater metagenome | isolation source: sample BD02T64 sea water enriched with oil for 64 days | place: USA:Gulf of Mexico | collected 2013-07-27 | reverse complement strand
ATCAACGTCGTAGCCAACGGCGATATCTGCTCTTTAGAGGATTATCAGCGTTGTCGATCCATAAGTGGTTGCGATGACGTTATGATAGGGCGTGGCCTAATGGCCTTTCCCGATCTTGCTTTGGTCATTGCCAACCATCAAGCAGGTAATCCGCAAAACCCCATGGTATGGGAAGAGTTACTCCCCGTTATTCAGAACTTTTTCTATGAAACCAGTAAGCAACTACCGCCCAAGCACGGTCCCGGGCGCCTAAAACAGTGGCTTAAGTTTCTAAAGAATCAATACCCGGAAGCGCAAACGCTGTTTGATGCTATCAGGGGGATAAAGGACCCACAGGCAATCGCAGATATTATCGCCCCCATGGTTTTGAAAAAAGCAAGTTAGAACGCCTGCTCCACCACCAACGACAAGAACCTGTACTTATTCAAAGACCTCAACAACTGGTTCTGGGCTTTGCTCAATCTTTGGTTGATAACGCATAAGGGCAATTATCACCAAGATTGCTGGTATGCCCATTGCTGAGGAATAAAGAAAAAAGGTCGTGTAATTGGTAGCATCAATAATCACACCAGAGAAACCAGATGAAAATTTGCCGGGCAAAGTCATTATTGAGCTAAATAATGCATATTGGGTTGCAGTAAAATTGAGGTTCACTAAACTAGATAAATAAGCAATAAAAGCCGTTGTAGCTATACCTCCAGCCAAATTATCCGCCCCTACAGTAACGTAAAGAAATGATACCGAGTGGCCAATTTGGGCCAAAGCTGCGAAAAGCATATTTGTACAACCGACAAGAATTGCTCCAAGCAACAATACTCTCATCAGCCCAATTTTCATTACAAGAACGCCACCTAAATATCCACCAAACAACACCATGCCCAGCCCAAAAGCTTTAGAGACTTTAACTATTTCGATTGGGCTAAATCCCATATCCTCATAGAATGGATTTGCCATGTTTCCCATTACTATATCGCTAATTTTGTAGATACAAATAAGTAATATGATGACAGGCGCAACTTTTCCTAAACGCATAAAGAATTCAACTATTGGGCTAATATACATCCTCTTAATAACTTGTTTTAATTCGCTAAATGGAGGGATATTCTTATCCAATTCTGGGTTTTCTGGCTCTCTAATAATAAGAACCGTAATAACGCCAACAATCATCAAGCCTGCCATAAGTTGATAAATTTCAGTCCAACTAATAAGAGTAGAAAGATAGATCGCTCCTGCTCCAGCTACGAATATACCGATACGATATCCCCAAACGTAAATCGCTCCCATCGCACCTTGGTATTCTTTCGGCATTGCCTCAATACGATAAGCATCTATTCCAATATCTTGTGTTGCCGACGAGAGGGCTACAACCAAAGAGAAAGCAGCAATTTTTGCCAAATCAACAGAAGGGTCCGTGAAAGATATTCCTACCAACCCTATTATTACGCCTAACTGTCCAAAGAGTATCCAAGATCTTCGTTTACCAAATAATCCCAAAATAGGGATTTTAAAATAGTCCGCCCAAGGAGCCCATAAATATTTTACGGAAAAGGCCATACCTATGAATGAAAAATATCCTATCTCTGTCAAAGAGATCTCAGATTTTCGAAGCCAATAATTTAATGTTGAGAAAATTAAAAGATAGGGTAGGCCCGCTGAGAACCCTAAAAACAACATGCCAAGTACACGAGGTTGCATAAAGACTGTTAAAGATTCAAACCAATTATGAAGTTTGTCTTTTTCAAATACTCTATTAATCATTCAGCCTGTTCCCTAAATTTCTTTATCTAGTCAGCAACAACTAGAATGACTTTGTTTTTAATAAGTAACGATGTTTTCGATCATAAGCGACGAGGTAAAAAATGTCTGTGAGATTATTCTTATAAATCAAAAGATTTTACTGTCCTAAAGTTTAAGTTCTGTATTGTATTTTTGATCAAGCGATAAATAATTATCCATTTCAAGGAACTGCTCTTAATGCCAAACCTAGATAGGTCACAAAGTTTTATCCAAAAGTATCCTGCACCTTCTAGCGGTATACTTACCTCAGAAATGAAGCAATATTTCGATGATAATGGCGTTTTGGTATTAGAGAATTTTGTTTCCAAAGAAGCTTGTCAAAAGCTCATGGCCCAAGCTGGATCTATCGTCAAAGCCTTTGACCCCAATGAATACCGCGCGGTGTTTTCCACCACCAATAAAAGTCACGAGGGCAATGACTATTTTGAACAATCAGGGGATAAGATCCGTTGTTTCTTCGAAGAAGATGCTTTTGATGACCAAGGTAACTTAAAACAGGACAAGGCCCTATCGATCAATAAAATCGGGCATGCTCAGCACGATCTCGACCCGGTTTTCTCTGCCTTTTCACGCAATCCTGACCTTGCGCGGATCGCCAAGGAACTTGGCATGGCACAGCCTCTGCTCAGTCAGTCGATGTATATCTTCAAGCAACCGCGCATTGGCGGTGAGGTCATTTGTCATCAGGACACCACCTTCCTCTATACCGAGCCGCATTCATGCATCGGTTTGTGGTTTGCCATGGAGGACGCAACGCTGGAAAATGGCTGCATGTGGGGTCTGCCGGGGCATCACAAGGCACCTTTGAAAAAACGGCATTACCGAAATGAAGCCGGAAAGCTGATCACAGAAAAGCTCGATAACAGTCTGTGGCCGGAAGAAGACCGTGTTCCCCTTGAGGTTAAGCAAGGGTCCCTGATCGTCTTGCACGGCCAACTCCCGCATCTCAGTGGGCCGAACACCTCTGATAAATCACGACAGGCCTATACGCTCCACCTCATCGACGGAGCCTGTGAGTATCCAGATAACAACTGGTTAGTCCGTAGCCCTGAGATGCCTTTTCGAGGCTTTGAGGCGGATGATGCATCCTGATTACCTCTAAATCCTCGATACGCTTCATTCTCTGATAAGCCTCTAAGTAATGGTTGTTTACAGAAGCCAGCAGAGGCTATGATCCCGTGAATTATTTCAATACTAACCAGTTTTACGTGTTTTGGTAAACTTGGTTTGAGGGGGTCTTTTGGAAGAAGTCATGCTGGTATTACTTGGGCTCACCGTGGTTTTTGGTGGTCCAATCCTTGCGTGTGTCGCGCTCGTTAAAATCGGAAACCTGCGCAAAGAGATCACCTCTCTCAGCCTTGCCTTGCGAAAACACGAACAAGCCAAAGCCTTAACAACTGCAGTCCCCGCGACTACAAGGGCTCAATCAAGCCAACCTTTACAAAAAAACCAACAAACACAACCCGAAGAAATAAAACCGGAATCTGAAAGTCCTGAGCCTGACATTTCAGAGCCTAAAACTGACCAAAGCGATATTCAATCTCCCTCCCGAGGTGAACAGGAAGTTCCTGAAGAAGGGCAAAAACCAGAAGACCAAGAGCCAGAATCCAAAGCCGAGCAACCCGCAACAGGAGATGTTGCCGTCGCTATTATCAATGACGGTTTGGACAAACACAGCCCCTGGAAATCCTTTGAAGAAGCCTTTACCCGTCAATGGCTGGTATGGCTTGGCAGCCTGACCGTCATGATTGGCGGTGTTTTCCTGGTCAAATACTCGATTGAGAACGACCTGCTTTCCCCTGGCTTTCGCATTACCATGGGCATCCTCTTCGGCATTGGCTTGATGGCGGGTGGTGAATGGTTGCGTCGTCGTCCGATTGAGCAGGCCATCGCCGCTCTTAAGCCCAATCACGTTCCTCCGGCCCTTACCGCAGCAGGTCTTGCTATTACCTACGGCAGTATTTATTCGGCTTACGGCCTCTACGATCTTATCCCGCCTCTACTAGCCTTTTTCCTACTAACCATTGTTGCGATAGCTGGTCTCGGATTATCGCTGCTACAGGGACCATTAATCGCCGCTATGGGCATGGCCGGTGCTTTTGTCATTCCGTTGCTCGTCAGCACGGGTAATCCCTCTGCCTGGTCTCTCTTTAGCTACCTGACCTTTATCACCGCATCCGCCCTTGCCGTGGTGCGCTATCAAAACTGGTGGTGGCTTGGCTGGATGTCCTTGGCAGGATCTCTGTTCTGGCAACTCGCCTGGTTTGCTGTGGAATGGGAAAGCAGCGATATCTATCCGCTGGCTCTCCACCAAATCCTGATCATCGGCCTCTTTATCGCTCCCCGCTATGAGAGTTTTTTAATCTCGGCCAAGGGGCTAAAGCATCCCTTCGATTTATCAAAAACTCTAACGCCTGAAAAAATACTGGGTTTGAGCGCAATCCTCGGAAGCCTCTTCCTTCACGCGTGTTTATTAACCTCCGACAATTTTTCCACGGCTTCTCTGATCTTCTTCTTTTTGATCGCTGGAGGCATAGGCTACAGCGCCTTTAAATTGAACCATTGTGAAGCCCTTTTACTACCGCTCGCCCTTATAGCGCTTTATATTATCGCGCTTTATCCTTTCCCCGGGTCAATCGAGCTACCGGAAACGTTTTATGTCTCCGGTCAGGAGGCTGGTACCCTGATCAACCCGATCATTCCGCCTGAGCTGACGTTCTATCTACTGCTGTCTCTTTTTATCTCTGGTATCGCTGCCACCCTTGGCTTCAAAGGATTAGAGAGAACAGGAACGCCAGCCTACATGGCCGCCCTTTCAGCGGCTGTGCCCTTTATGACCCTCTTGTTCGTCTACCTAAGGGTTTCCGCCGTCGGAGCCGATCTCGCCTGGAGCTTTGTCGCCCTTATCCTTGCAGGTCTTTCTTTTATGGCTGCAAAAACAATCTTGCCTAAACGCGCAAATCCGGGGATGGAGGCCGCCTTGGGTGTTTATGCCCTGGCCGTCCTTGCTGCTCTGGGTCTTGCCTTTGCAATCGCTTTTGAAAAGAGCGGTCTCACCATTGCACTTGCATTGCTACTCCCTTCTGCCGGTTGGGTTGCCTCTCAAATCCGCATTCCCTTTATCAGACCAACGGCCTTGTTTATTGCCCTTATCGTTGCAGTCAGGCTGGTCGCTCTGAACCACTTTGATCCCCTGGTTCCCAAAGCCGAGGTTGATGCCTTCTGGCTGCTCTATAGTTTTGGTATCCCGGTGATCGCCTTTGCCTTTGCCGCCCGTTACTTTAAGCGCGAAAAAGATGACCAGCTTGTTACCGTTCTGGAATCAGGTGCCCTTGCCATAGGTGTTGTTCTGGTAAATCTTGAAATCAGATATTTTGTTAACGGCAAAGATCTCTATGCCCATCATTACGGCCTCCTGGAACAAAGCCTGCAGTCGCTCTCCTGGCTAATCACGGGCGCATTCCTCTATTACCGCAACCGCATTGTCCCACGTGTTTTCAGCGACTGGGGTTCAAAAATCCTGTTGAGTTTGGCTGCGTTTCAGGTCGTTCTGGTCCAGTTACTTACAAACAATCCGGCGATCACCAACGACTTTGTTGGCAACTGGCCGCTGTTCAATCTTTTGACTCTGGCTTACCTCCTGCCCGGTTTGATTACTGTTATTCTCTACCGGGAGGCCCGAAATCAAAAACATATCAGCCTCATGCCCTGGCTTGGTGGTATTTCCCTACTCCTCGTCTTTATGGACGTCACCCTTGAAGTCCGCCGGGCTTTCCACCCTCAAGCCATGGCCTCAGGCGACATCCTCAATGCAGAGGGTTACAGCTATTCTGCCGCGTGGCTTGCCTATGCAGGTCTCCTGCTCGCCGTTGGGATTTTCCGCAATATTTCAAAAGTCCGCCACGCCTCCCTTGGCCTCGTACTTCTTGTGACCAGCAAGGTTTTCCTCTGGGATATGGCAGCCTTAAGCGGCCTCTACCGTGTGGCATCCTTTATGGGCCTTGGCCTTTGCCTGATCGGGATCGGGTTCCTCTATCAGCGCTTCGTCTACCCCATTGGAACCACGCCAGAAGATGATGAACCCACTAGAAAGACAAAAACAAAGGTCGAAACAGCTTGATTCCTTGCTCCATAGGCTACCATCTGACCAAAGTTAATTTCGAACATAGAAAAAGGGCTGCCCGAGAGCAGCCCTTTTCCAATTCTTGGCTTTAACTAGAAAGCTTAGCCGATAACTTCTTTTGTACGTGCGTGACGTTTACGCTCGTGAGAAACGAGGTAACGTTTACGCAGACGAATGGATTTTGGTGTCACTTCAACCAACTCGTCGTCCTGAATATAAGCAAGAGACTGCTCGAGGGAGCGAATACGTGGTGGGGTAAGCTTGATCGCATCATCCTTACCAGAAGCACGAACGTTCGTAAGCTGCTTGGCTTTTAGCGGATTGATTTCAAGATCGTTACTACGTGTGTGCTCACCAACGACCATGCCTTCGTAAAGCGCATCACCGGGGTTCACAAACATCAGGCCACGATCTTCAAGGTTCCACAAAGCATAGGCAGAAGCAGCACCAGTACCGTTAGAGATCAGAACGCCCTGACGACGACCCTGAATGGCGCCACGGTATGGGCCAAAGCTATGGAACAGACGGTTCATGATACCTGTACCACGTGTATCCGTTAGGAACTCACCGTGATACCCGATCAAGCCACGTGACGGGGAAAGGAAAGTAATGCGGGTCTTACCTGCACCGGAAGGACGCATGTCGGTAAGTTCACCTTTACGTTCGGCCATTTTTTCGACCACAACGCCTGAGTGTTCTTCATCAACGTCAATAACGACTTCTTCCATTGGCTCCATGGTGGTGCCGGACTCATCTTTGTGCATAAGAACACGTGGACGAGAAATGGAGAGTTCAAAGCCTTCACGGCGCATGTTTTCGATCAAAACACCGAGCTGAAGTTCGCCACGACCAGCAACTTCGAAAGCATCCTTGGAATCACTCTCGGTGATGCGGATGGCAACGTTGCCTTCTGCTTCACGATTAAGGCGATCGCGGATCATACGGCTGGTAACCTTGCTGCCTTCGCGACCAGCCAGCGGAGAATCGTTAACAGAAAAACTCATCGCCAGAGTTGGCGGATCAATTGGCTGGGCTTCGATGCCGTGTTCAACCACAGGATCACAGATTGTATCTGCAACAGTGGCATCAGGAATACCGGCAATCGCCACGATATCACCCGCACGGGCTTCAGTAACAGGAACACGTTTTAGTCCCTCGAAAGCCAACAGTTTGGACAAGCGGCAGTTCGGAACGGTTTTGCCGTCGGCTGTAATAACCTTCACAGCCATGTTCACTTTGGCAACACCAGAGTGGATACGACCAGTAAGAATACGCCCGAGGAAAGGGTCAGCTTCAAGTGTTGTCGCCAGCATGGAGAAAGGCGCATCAACTTCTTCAGTCGGAGCAGGTAGAACATCAATCATCAACTTGAAGAGTGTATCCATGTTCTCATGTGGATCTTCAAGATTCGTAATTGCCCAACCTTGTTTAGCAGAGGCATAAAGAACCGGGAAATCAAGCTGGTCTTCAGTCGCATCAAGGTTCACAAGCATATCAAAAACCTGATCCACAACCCAATCAGGGCGCGCGTCAGCTTTGTCTGCTTTGTTGATAACAACAATTGGCTTCAGACCACAAGCAAGCGCTTTTGATGTCACAAACTTGGTCTGTGGCATTGGACCTTCTGCGGCATCAACCAGCAGAACAACACCATCAACCATGGAAAGAATACGCTCAACTTCTCCACCGAAATCAGCGTGACCTGGTGTATCAACGATATTGATCCGGGTATCTTTCCAGGTAACAGAGGTACACTTGGCAAGAATCGTGATACCACGTTCTTTTTCCAGGTCGTTACTGTCCATGGCGCGTTCGGTGACCTTTTGGTGCTCACTAAAAGTACCGGACTGTTTTAGTAGCTCATCCACCAAAGTGGTTTTGCCGTGATCGACGTGCGCGATAATTGCCACGTTGCGAAGCGCTGTGCTCATTGCCTTATTCTCTCATGTATTAAAGAGGGGCTACTGCGCCCCGCATTATCCTTCAGTCACCGACTAAAGATTTGCCCCGAATGAACAAACCTTGACCAATGCACATTTCAACAACTGTTTTACATAACCTATAAGGTCTGTAACGCAGTCGTGTGACAGTGCGATGACCTACTTAAGTTTTTCCTCTACCAGTTCCGCCAGAGAGACCTCCGGGCGGGCGCCAAAGTGGGAAATAACTTCGGCGGCTGCTATTGAACCGATACGTCCACTGTCATAAAGACTGTAACCGTTCGTGTATCCGTAAAGAAATCCTGCTGCATATAGGTCGCCTGCACCCGTTGTGTCAACCACCTGTTCAACTGGAACAGCGTCAATAACGTGAACTTCGTCACCAGAGCAGACAACAGAACCCTTTTCACTACGGGTAATTGCTGCGACAGAACAACAGGCTCTTACCTGTTGCAGCGCTTCGTCAAAGTTTTCAACTTCAAACAGCGCCATGGCCTCTTCTTCGTTTGCGAAGAGGATATCAACGTAATTTTTAACCAGATCCATAAAAGAATCGCGATGGCGACCGACACAGAATGAATCAGAGAGTGTTAGCGATACCTGACGTCCTGCGGCTTGTGCAGTTTTTGAAGCATGGATAAAAGCCTTTTTGGCCTCTTCCGGATCCCAAAGATAACCTTCCATATAGGTTACCTTTGCAGAACGGATCATTTCTTCGTCAATATCGTCGACAGTAAGATTAACACAAGCGCCGAGATAAGTATTCATCGAACGCTGCGCATCCGGAGTAACAAAGATCAGGCAACGGGCCGTAGAGGGGCCTTCTGTTGCTGCCGAGGTATTGAATTCGACACCCTCAGCGCGAATGTCATGACGAAAAACGTCACCAAACTGATCATCACGTACTTTGCCGAAATAACCAGCCTTGCCACCCAAAGAAGCAATCCCCGCCATGGTATTGCCAGCAGAGCCGCCAGAACGCTGAATAGCAGGGCCCATAACTTCATAGAGAGCATCCGCACGTTCTTGATCAATCAGGTTCATTGCGCCTTTGATAATGCCCTGTTCAGCCAGGAGGTTATCATCAGCTGTGGCAACAATATCCACAATCGCATTACCAATTCCGACGACATCAAGTTTAGCGTTTTCGCTCATCAGTGAGTTCCGTTTCAGGCTTCCGGACTATGCATCCGGCGAGGTTACACTCGCATTACAATTTGCGCGGAGTATAGCCACTTCCATTTTCTGGGCAAGCACAAAGCCACAGGTCTCCTATGCGTATAGAACACCTCTCAGGAATCAAGAGTTCTCTGCTGAATACTTCCAGATGTATTAAATCCTTCTTGCCCGGCAGATGTTTTAAGATCAAAGTCATTTCAATTGAGCATTGCAATGCTCTCTCACCCACAAACCTCATACCTAAAACATCTTAAATCAGGGGATATCCGTCCATGAGCGGTGCTCTTTCCAGTGAAGAAAAAAAAATTGCGTCCTCGGTCAACTCGGAAACTTCTGTAGCTGACACGACAAGGCAAGGGATTTTGTTGGCAATCGTGGCCATGGCCGCGTTTTCCTCGGGAGATGCCGTCGTTAAACACGTCGCTCAAACCTACCCGCTGCCTCAACTCTTGTGGATCCGCTATCTGATTCTCTCAGCTTTCGTCATCGGGATGGCAATATACCGTGAAGGTCCGGGAGGAGTGGTCAGGATTGCCCGCTCTAATAACCTCCCCCTACAGATATTTCGATCCATATTTCTGGTTGGTGAAGCCTTCCTCTTTACCCTGAGTTTCAAGTTACTTCCCATTGCAGACGTTCACGCAATTGTCGCGGTTGCCCCGATAGTTGTCACCGCTCTGTCCGCCCTTTGGCTCAAAGAAAAAGTCGGGATGCGCCGTTGGTCAGCGGTGTTGGTTGGTTTCGCAGGCGTAATGATTATACTGCGCCCGGGTTTTGAAGGCTTTAACCAGCTCTTTCTGCTTCCACTCGCGGCCGCAACAGCCTTTGCCTTCTATCAAATCTTGCTCAGGATAAGCAGCCGCTATGATGATGGGCAAGTTTCCCAGTTCTACACAGGTATTGTGCCGCTCATTTTTGTTACCTTCCTTGTTCCCTTTTTCTGGGTACAGCCCGATCTTTACGGTTGGGTCGCTTTAATCGCTGGTGGGATTTTTATCAGCCTCGGTCACCTGTTTTTGATTTTCGCCTTCCAGTACGCCACACCCTCAGCCGTGCAGCCTTTCAACTACACACTTCTGGTCTGGGCAACACTGTTTGGTTGGCTATTTTATAATGAACTACCCGATTACTGGACCATTATCGGCGCATCGGTCGTTGTCGCCAGTGGGCTCTATACTCTCTATCGCGAACGCAAACGGGCAGGATAGTAAATGCCTAATTATTCCAGTAACACAAACCGATAACAAAAAGAGGGGCCAAAAGCCCCTCAACAAAACACACATTCTGATAGACACTATTTCAGGCCGAGCACATCGCGCATATCGTAAAAGCCGTTGGGCTTTCCCTCTAACCAGTTGGCCGCTTTAACAGCACCTCTGGCAAAAACCTCGCGATTTGTCGCTCTATGACCAAGCTCGATCCGTTCCCCATCTGCGGCAAAGATCACACTATGGTCACCGACGACGTCTCCCCCTCTCAGGGTCGCAAAGCCGATATCGCCACGCTTTCGCGCGCCGATAATACCATCGCGAACCTTGTCTGCGACTTTATCCAACTCGACACCGCGACCTCGCGCTGCTGCTTCGCCCAGAACCAGCGCTGTTCCAGAAGGTGAATCAACCTTGTGGCGATGATGCATTTCCACGACTTCAATGTCGTAGTCTTCATCGAGAGAAGCCGCCACTTGCTCGACAATGGACATAAGTAAATTTACGCCAAGGCTCATGTTGCGGGCAAAGACAACCGATGTTGTTGCACCTGCTGCTTCCAGCTCTGCGACCTGCTCGTTGGTCATCCCTGTCGTTCCAACAACCAGAGAACAACCTGTCTCTGCCGCCAGCTTGGCGTGGTTTAAAGTTGCAACGGGAACAGAAAAATCGATCACGACATCACAAGCTTCAAACAAGGCTTTGGGATCGTCCCCAACGCACACACCAAGCGTGCCAATTCCAGCCAGTTCCCCCAAATCCTTAGCCAGGTTTGGGCTGCCGGGAAGCTCTGTACCGCCAGCAACCTCACAATCCTCAGTGCGACCAATGACTTCTGTCAACATACGGCCCATACGCCCTGCGCAGCCGACAATCCCGATTTTGTTACTCATAGTCCAATTATCCCGAAAAGACATTCTGCCAAGACTGACAGTAAACATGGTTCAAAGGATTAACAGCATATTGAATTCAATCCAAGCCAACTTGATAAACTTTGATGCACAAAACCTATTTAACGATCCGCCTATTCACCGGTCCGATAGAGCCACACGGACTGCAATGCCAACCATTGCGATAGAAGCCAATGCCCTAAAGGATTTTGCAATCCGTCCCAGAAAACAGGCTTTCATCTTCTCTGAAAACAGTACAACCAGAGTAATAATCACTCCAGCGTTCAAAATATGGATTGCACCGTAAACCATAATTTGGTTCTCAAAGTTGCCCAGTTCCGGGCGAACAAATTGGGGCAAGAACGAGATCATAAAAATAATGACCTTGGGGTTCGTAATGTTGATGAGCGCAGACTGAATAACGACTTTTGCTGCCGAAGTGGGCTTTAAGACGCGCGTTTTATCCACGCTAAGGTCTGACTTCCCCGTCAAAATCTTCCAGGCAAGAAAACAGAGATACCCTGCCCCCAACCAGCGTAGAACCTCATAGGCCACGGCCGATTGCTGGATCAAAAGCGATAGGCCAACCAAGGCCGCAGCCAAATGAACCAGTAACCCCAAACCGTTTCCAATCGGTATCCACAACGACTTTTTCCAGCCATCCGAAATATTGATCGTCAAGGTATATAGCCAGGTAGGCCCCGGAGTTGCCGCAAGTAAGGTGCTGGCAAGCCAGTAAGCCAAGAGATATTCGATAGAAGGAAGGGTCATGTTGATGCTCAAACGCAGGGAAAGCCCGGAAGTAGAGATTATCAGCCAGATTAGCAGTTAACCGATAGGATCATTGTTG
>MAAC01011594.1_pt1 | contig 12007 bp, 14 predicted proteins | sample 1115981 | NCBI WGS metagenome assembly MAAC01 (sample SAMN04961126, study PRJNA320927) | seawater metagenome | isolation source: sample BD02T64 sea water enriched with oil for 64 days | place: USA:Gulf of Mexico | collected 2013-07-27 | reverse complement strand
TCTTGTAAAATTTCACGAGAAACGTTTAATGGTAAATCATTAGAGTCTAATAAGCCTTTTACAAAACGTAAGTAAGTTGGCATAAATTGCTCAGCGTCATCCATGATGAAAACACGCTGGACAAATAATTTTAAACCATGTTGTTTTTCACGGTTGTGCATATCAAACGGTGCTTTGCTTGGGATATAAAGTAATGAAGTATATTCAGTTTTACCTTCTACTTTATTATGCTCCCATAAAAGTGGGTCACCAAAATCATGAGAAACATGTTTGTAAAATTCTTTATATTCGTCTTCTGAAATTTCTGACTTTTCACGTGTCCATAACGCGGTGGCTTTGTTTACCGGTTCCCATAAAGCAGGTACAGCATCACGTGCTTCAATAGCAGGCGTGGTAACATTATCTTCATCATCTTTAACTTCGGCAACGGCTTCTACTGCTGGTACTTCAGCGGTTAACATTTCAACAGATACTGAAATATGATCAGAATATTTCGTCACAATAGACTTTAAACGCCAGTCATCTGCAAACTCAGACTCTTCTTCTTTTAAATGAAGAATAATATCGGTACCACGATTATTCTTTTCAATTTTAGCGGTAGTAAATTCACCTTCGCCGGCACTACTCCACTCCACCCCTTCTGAAGCAGATACACCTGCTGCACGAGAACGAACAGTTACGGTATCAGCTACGATAAAAGCAGAATAAAAACCAACACCAAATTGACCAATTAATTGTGAATCAGACGCTTGATCGCCTGACAATTGTGAGAAGAATTCAGCGGTGCCTGATTTAGCAATGGTACCTAAATGTTCTACGATTTGGTCGTGTGTCATGCCAATACCGTTATCTGAAATAGTGATGGTATTGTTTTCTTTATCACAACTTACACGAACTCTTAAATCACCATCACCTTCGTATAAATCAGCTTCTGATAACGCTTTAAAACGTAATTTATCAGCAGCATCTGCAGCATTTGATACTAGCTCACGCAAGAAAATTTCTTTATTTGAATACAATGAGTGGATCATTAATTTAAGCAGCTTAGCGTTATCCGTGGCAAACTGATGATTTTCTTTTTGGCTCGTTTCTGACATATGACAAACTTCCTACATTAACTATTTTATAACGATGAGGTGCGCAAATTAGTTTTCAAGATACGCGTTGATAGTTAACATGTGGGGTTTAGGAAAATTAATTCAAGGGAAGTATTACAGGTTATTTCTTCATTTGCTTGAAAGCTATTTAATTAGGATATAAAACTTGCTGTGAACGGGTAATTTTATCAATAAGATGACTTGGCGTTCCTTTACTAATAGCCATGCAAAGTTCTGTTTCGTCAGCCTGTTTTAAGGTAAAAACTTTTTCGATTGTATCAGCGGGTATTTTCAAGCTTTCAAGCATTTGATAAATGTCTTCATCAATCGCAATCATTAAATCCACCCTCTTGGTTAGCAACATTTGTAAATTTGATTTATTCGATGGCGTTAAAAAAAGATTAACACCTTCTTTCATGCCACGGCTTTCAAACAATTTATGCAGAAATGTGCCACGCGTAACAATCAGGGAATATTTATTTACATCACTCTCCTTTTTAATATGTAAATCTTTTCGACTAGCTAATTTGTAAATCGACTGTTCGGGACTTGGGAATAACGGGCATAACCAATGAAATAATTTCTCTCGTTCAGGCGTACGGTAAATCGAATAAATCAAAACATTCTTTTGTGTGCTGGCAATATTATATGAGCGTTGCCAAGGAAATAGGGAAAGTTTAAAAGGAACATTGGCATGATTTAAAACAGACTTTACCACCTCAGTAGATCTACCAATGATTTTTCCATTGTTGTCCAAGTAGTTATATGGAAACCACGATTCCGTGACGACAAATATCTTGTCATTAGACAACATGGTGTTGTTACTTAAATTATCTATATTATTTTCATTAGCGTTGGCGAAATTCAATAATACAAAAATAGTAAAAACACATGGTAAAAATCGAGTTTGAAAACTACTTATCATCTTATACTAAATCCATTGCTTTGAATGTTAACAACAGGTTATACCAAACAGATTAATAATAGTTGAAATAAATCAATAAGAATACGCTTTTATTAAAACTCATACTCCAGTGCAACTCTTAATATATGATCTTTATCGTTATTCGAGAGTTCAGTGATAAAAGCGGCTTCCCACTTCAGCTGCTTCTGACCATCGAAACGCTGTATTCCTTGTATTGCTGGTCCAAGACCAACATAGTTTTCACCAATATAGAGTTCAAGAGCAGGTTGTACTTGTGGAAGGTAACGATAACGGTATTTTACCCGAGCTTCAGCTTCCCATTCATTATCAATGGTATGCCCCCATTCATAAATCGCAAATAAATTCACCGTCAAACTGGTTTTGCCAAATTCTTTCTCTACTAATACCCCCGTTGAAACCTCCCAATTATCTTTGGTATGTTCCTTCTCGATTTCGAATAATACTCCCCAATCAGCCCAATATTGGCCTTGATCTGTTAACATCCATCGCATTTCTAGTTCATAACCAGCCAAGCCAAAGTTATCACTATTTAATTCTCTCTCGCCAACAAGGTAAGCCTCTAACGTTATATATTCAGTTAATGAATGACCGTAACCTAACCGTTGCCCTAATTGATTACCACTATCCTCTGAATTCCGCGACATAACTCGCCACTCAACTTCGGTTTCTTGCGGTAAGACATAAGGTGAATATACTTTATCAACCACCACTCCATCGGCAAATGAAAGTATTGAATTGAGTGACAAATAGCTCATCAATATGGCAACTAATATTTTAACTCTCATTAACTGATCCTTTGACCATTGTTGAAAACCTTGCTGTACTCATAATAAATAATACTAAGTAGAACAGTGAAATACTCCCCAAATAAACCAAGATAAAACGAACAGAAGGCGTTGCTTCATAGCCCATTAATGCTTTTAGTATGTGGCCAAATTCAGAACTATCTTTTATTAGCCATGAACTGTTCCATAGAGACTCGGCACCGGATATAACATCGATTTGTGCAAGTAAAGGCACAGTTTGAGTGACCGAACCAGCAAGGAATAACGCCCATAGAACATTTAATATAGAGCGACGAGAAGACTCAGCAAGCCATCGTAGAATAAAAAAACATAGGATACTAAAACTCGCAGCAATGCCAAACGCGACTAATATTCCAATAACAATGCCTAAGTCATTACTACTACGACTTAAATAACCATTAAAATAGATAAGAAAGTTCATTCCCTTAATCACAAACAAGCAACAGAAGCCAATCAACAGCAACTTATCTGAAAACTGGTTATGATTTAAATTATTTAACTTGCCAGCGCTTCCTAACAACAATGAGACATAAACTAACGAAATCAAAATAACTAAGAACAGCTCTAACCCTGCGCCATCAAAGTAGTTACTAATACGAGCAGCAAAACTAAAAAAGACTAAGGTAGCGACGATACCTACAGCGGTAATAGGTAAAATTGATTTGACCGTTAGTAATCGAGGACTCAAATAAGCGACAAACCACATCGCCAAAATAAATAATGGTAGCATATCCCGCAATACTAATATCACTGTATTAATCAGCATCAACATCTCCCTTAACCTTAATCACTCCAGTTGCAGTATTAGGATTGTACTCACCAAAAAAGTGATATTCACCGGGGGATAAAGGCCCTATGTAAATTGTTGATTTTTGACCTGCAAAAATGACTTTTTCTCGGTTGAGATCAAAACTATCAAACTCTTCGGCAAGCTTGTCTTGATTATGAATAACCAACTTAACTTTTTCTCCAGCAGGTATTTCCAACTCAGCAGGAAAAAACAAATGATTCCTAAGCGTTAATTGGAATACTTTCGTTTCGCCAAAGACCAAGCCACTTAAAATAATTGAAATAAAGAAAAATAGGTATAAACCAAACGATGACATTTTCATATTGTTTGTCGCTCGGTAATATGGGGAAATAAAATCGCAACTTTAAGCCCTCCTAGAGATGATTGCTCCACATCTATGGTACCTTGATGCAGCTCAACAATGTGCTTAACTATTGACATGCCTAGGCCACAGCCAGTAATTGCAGGGTTGTTTTTATCCGCTTCAATTCGATAAAAACGATCAAAGATTCTTTCTCTTGCTTGAAATGAAATGCCTGGCCCACTGTCTTCGACAACAATGAATATCCCCCCCGTTTTGTTGATCACTGATAATTTAATTTCGCTATTTTCTCCAGAATATTTATTAGCATTACTGACTAAATTTTCAAAAAGTGTGATCAACGAAAATTCATCTCCACTGACAAAATATTGCTGGGCATCTAAAGAAACCATTTGGTGCTGAATTTCAATTTTCTCGTATAAGCTAGCAATAACCGTCTGTAAGATCATTTCAATATCAACAGAGGTAAATTGTTGATTAAACGCTTCAGGAGATGTTCGATATAAAGCCAAAATTTGCTCTACTGCATGTGCCATACGATCAACATGTTTACCCAGTTCATCAAAAGATTCAGTTGTTAAGCTATTATTTTCAAATGAAGAGGTTAAATTATGTACGGCGATACTTAATACACTTGTTGGCGTTCTTAATTCATGGGCTGCATCTGAAGCTAAACGTTGCTCTCTCGAAAATGCTAACTGTAAACGAAGGAATACTGAATTTAATGTTTCGACTATCGGCTCAAGTTCTTTTGAATTTCTCTTTACCTTGATAGCGCCAAGATCATCTTGAGATTTATTATTGAGTTGTTTAGATAATTGCCGTAACGGCGATAAACTTCTGCGCACCGCAAGTAGTACTAATAAGCCAATCAGTGGAATGCTTAACACAATTGGGCTTATCGCTTTTAATAATACCCGCTCAGTTGAATCAATTCGCTGACTTTGCAGTTGTGCAACAAACACTCGACGGTGATTTATCTCATTTGCATAGATTCGCCACCTCGCTCCTAAAAAGTTTTGGACGCTAAACTCTTCTAGCACCTTAGACATTTTAAATTTAGGACTATTACTTGAACGGAACAGTAGCTGATCTTTATCCCATACTTGGAAAGCTAAATTTGCCTGATCTTTTTGTTTAATAATTCGTTCATCAGTATTCATCACCGCTAGCGCCTGAGCAAAAACAACAAGTTCTTGGTCAAGTATCATGTCTAGTTCAGCCATACTCGCTCGGTAACCACGAAGTGCGGCACCAAAGGTTGCTAAAGTAACAACAGATATAATCAATAAAAACAAATATCGTTGTATCGACATTTAACCTTTACTCACAATATAACCAACGCCACGAACCGTTTTAATAAAGCTGTTGGGTAATTTTTTACGAACATGATGTACATGCACTTCAATGGTATTGCTCGCCACCTCTTCCCCCCATTCGTAAAGTTTGTTTTCTAATTGTTCCTTTGATTGGATCCGACCAATGTTTTCCATTAAAGACTTAACAATCATGTATTCACGGCGCGAGAAATTAATTGCCTGCTCATCAATAAATACCATATTGGCCGTGGTATCAAGCGTCACATTATTATGTTTTATAAGTGCACTGTCTGCCGTACCTAACCGTCGCTCAATGACCCTTAAACGCGCAAATAGCTCAGCCATATCAAAAGGTTTAGCTAAATAATCATCAGCACCAAAATCAAGCCCTATCACTTTGTCATTTAAGCTATCCCGTGCCGTTAAAATAAGTACTGGAAGCTGTTTAGACTTGTTTTTAATATTCTTTAGCACCTCCAAGCCATCCATGTCGGGTAAACCCAAATCAAGGATCACTAAATCATTACATCCAGAAAGTACCGCACTGAGTGCAGATTTTCCATCATGCACACAATCAACACTGTACCCTTCATGCCTTAATGATTGTTGTAAACCTTGAGATAACGGGATGTCGTCTTCGACTAAAAGCACTCTCATATTTATACTTCTCTATCATTAAAGTTCAGTTAATTTTCAAAGTCGTTTATTGCTACTTTTTTATTTACTTTAGCCAATAATCTTACAATATCATATGATTAAATTGATAAGATCTTGAAAAATATCACTTAGTAAATTGTCGGGAGTGCTGATCTTTTATTTTAAACTTTGCTATAAACTAATATTTTAGCTCACAATATAAAAATGCGATAATTGGTGCATTTCAAGAAAAACAAAGTATTGAACAGAAATATCAACACCCCCTAAGCTCCAATTAACTATAAATAACGAATCTTAAAAGAAGCTTAAGGAATGATGAATTTAGAAATTATAATTTTTACGCCCAGATAGAGCATGAGATAAAGTATTGCCATCAACATATTCTAACTCACCACCAACAGGTACTCCGTGAGCAATACGAGAAATATTAACTTGATACTTTTTGCTTAGTTCAGCAATAAAGTGAGCTGTAGCTTCACCTTCAACCGTTGGGTTAGTCGCTAGTATCACTTCTTTAAATTGATTTTTAGCCAATTGGCTTTCAAGAATATCTAAGCCCAATTCATCTGGCCCTATACCATCTAAGGGTGACAAATGGCCCATCAAAATAAAATACAAACCTTTAAATTCACCGGTTTGTTCAATAGCAATCACATCAGCTGGGGTTTCTACAATACATAACTGCTCAGTTATTTGCCTTTTAGGGTTTAAACAAATATCGCACAGCGGAGCCTCTGTAAAAGTACGACACTGTTGACAATGCCCAATATTATCCATCGCAGTAGCTAACGATTCAGCTAATTTTTTTCCACCAATTCTATTTCGTTCTAGTAAGTGAAAAGCCATACGTTGCGCAGATTTTGCACCAACGCCCGGTAAACATTTCAAGGAATGGATAAGCTCTTGTACAAGTGGACTGAAGTTCATGAATAACAACAACAAAGAAAAAGTAGCGATAGTCTAACTCAATTTATTTATAAATTTAATAACATTAGCAGGGAATATACCCATACTATGATAAACTCACGGCAATACCGCTTGGTTCAAGATTACTAAAGGCACTGCTATGAAAAAAACATTTTCGCTAACCCATGAAAAAATTAAAGCCCCACGACTGGTTGATTCGATCAAACATGAAGTCAAAAAATACATAAAAAGGGAAAGAAACAAACAGCTACCCGAAGACGCTGATTATTGGGATTTTGATTGTCAATTTGGTCACACAGAAAGCGAAGCGAAAGATGTACATTTATCTACCATCAATAAATGTATTGATGAAGCCGTAAAACTTGAGTTAAGCAGCTTTTATTTAGAAATATTAGTAAAGACAGCGAATAGAACACCAAAGTTAATTGCTGATGAAGAATAATTTCAGCAAATAAACTATGTCCGAGTAAATGAGCCACTTTACAAAACCTTGTTGTGGTTCATTTAATTTTCCTATCCTAAAGAACGTATTATTTTACTGTTACTAAAATTAAGAAATCTTAAATCTACTAAGTTATTTCAAATGATAATGAGATAAAGTTCATAAATACCACAAATGTACAAAGTTAGCTAAACTTAAACTATCAACCCAACGGTTGGAGTACATCTTGAGTAAAGCGATTATTAAAAAGATCCCAAAATTCAAAGCTTTTGAAATTATCAACCACCTGACTTTGTTTGATGAATTATCTCCAGAAGAAAAGCGCCTGATATCAGATAACCCTAATTTGTTTTATTTCATTCCAAAAGATAATGTCTTTATTAACGAAGGGGAACTCGATAGCTGTTTTTATTTATTATTAAGCGGAAAGGCGCAAGTAGCCCAAAATCGTATTGAGTTTGATCAATTATCTGCGGGGGATGTTGTTGGGGTAACTGGTTTTGTCCGTGACTTACCACGTACAGGCTCTGTGGTAGCGTTGAGTGACATCCTTGCTTTAAAGTTTAGCCGTTTTCAATTTAAAAAGTTGCCTGCCAATGTAAGAGAATTGATAAAAGATCATATGATGCAAGAATTAATAAGTCGCATCGATAGGTTGAACAATCAGTTTCATAATGCAAAGTAATCTAATTAATAGCAAATACCAATCCGAATAAGTTAGTATTCCATTATAGAATTTACTCGGAAATTTTCATGACTCATAAAAAGTTGAATTGGGGCATCACCCAAATAGATACCGGTTTCGTTCGTAAAGATATGGCAGCGTGTTACCTGCTAGAGCAAAACGGTGAAGTAGCCATTATAGAAACCGGAATAAAATCAACCGTAGCAAAAATTTTAGCCTTATTAACTGAAAAGAATATTGCCTTAGAACAAGTCAAATATATTATTCCGACTCACGTACATTTAGATCATGCCGGTGGGGTTGGCTTGCTCATGCATAGCTTACCTAATGCCAAACTGGTTATCCACCCCTTTGGTGCTAGACACATGGCAGACCCATCAAAACTTCAAGCGGGAGCGATTGCTGTTTACGGTGAAACCATTTTTAAAGAGACATATGGTGAATTAATTCCAGTTGATGAATCAAAAATGATCTTAGCCGATGATGGTTTTGAACTTACCTTAGGTGATCGTACTTTAACCTTTTATGATACTCCCGGTCATGCACGCCATCACTTCTGCATTTATGACTCATTGAGCGAAGGTATTTTCACTGGTGATACTTTTGGTCTAGCTTATACCGAGTTAACTTACCAAAACATCCCATTTATTTTTCCGACCACCACGCCAGTACAGTTTGATCCTGACGCGATGAAAGCCTCGATAAAAAAACTTATCGCCTTATCGCCACAGCGGCTATTTCTCACTCACTATGGCATGATCGATGTTACAAAATACATTGAAGAAGAAATGAATGAGCAAATAGATGGGTTTGTTGAAATAGCATTGAAACATAAGCTCTCTGAAAATCGTCAGCAATTAATAGCCTCTGATTTGATGAGTTATATAATTTCAAGAAAACAAGCTCAAGGGCTTGAATTTGACGAACAATTTGCCAAACAAGTGATTGGGGCAGATATGAAGTTAAATGCTCAAGGCTTGCATGTCTGGTTAGATAAGCAGTGATTTGTACTAAAGATGATAATGCTTGATCAAGGGGTATTGATCGCCCCCTTGCTACTTCGATTTGCGTATTTCCCTATCGCTCCGTACTGCTTAAATTGAAGGGCTTTTGTTAAATAGGAATACTTAAGCCCACCTTTACATTTTCCATTACCACCGTAGAGTGAAATTTTTCGATATTATCGTCATTAAAAAATAACGCTTGAGTCAGCTTCTCGTATTCAAGCATGTTTTGTGCGGTGATCACTAAAATAAAATCAACATTACCCGTCACATAAAAGCACTGTTGAACATGAGGATTGTTAAGCATCCTAGTTTTAAAGCTATCTGTACTATTTGCCCCTCCGCTTTTGAGAATAATGTCGACGATAACTGTCACATAGTTATCAAACTCCACACCATTCAAAATGGCAACTTCTTTGGCTATAATTTTTTCTTGGCGTAACCTCTTCAATCTACGTTGACAAGCCGTTGCTGATAGCCCTATTTTTTCTCCTAACTCTTCAGTAGAAATACGATTATTTTCCTGCAATTCATTTAGAATTTTTCTATCAAAAACATCCAATTAATACATCCACCATCAACTTCACAACTAAATTATGCCTATATTGGCATAATACGCAGGAAAGCACATCATTCTAGATACACTTAGCAGCGATACATAAAACTTTATTCGTTAAGATATACACATCAAATATAGCAACTCTCATTGTTAAAAATGAAAACGTCTTAATAGAGGAAAAATAAATGGCTCGTATATTATATTCAGGTAACCGTAATGCATCTAGCTGGGCTTTTCGTGCATGGCTAGCACTAAAAGAGCAACACATTGATTTTAATGAAATTATTGTCGACATAAGAAGACCTCAACGATGGTCAAATTTGGCTAAAATTGCAAAGTTCTCCCCAACTGCGGCAGTACCCGTGCTAATTGATAATGAAACTGTGATATACGATTCCAATGCCATTATGGAATATGCCAATGAGATTGGAAACAATACACTCCTACCAAAAAATTTAAAATTGAGGGCTCAAGCTAGATCTTTAGTCGCATGGCAGCATTCTACATTTGCCAAAGTATGTCCATGTTTGTCATTTGAAAGTGCCTTTTATACGGTGAAAAAACAATTAACCGCGAATGAAATTGCTGCAACCGAATGGGTGTATTCTATTTGGGAAAGTCATTTAGCTGAAAATAATGGTGGTTATTTGATTGGGGATTTCTCTTTAGCTGATATTAGCTTGCTTCCTTCTGTACTCAGGTTCAAATCACATCACCCTGTGCCGGATAGATTTCCTTTTGTAATAGCATGGATGGAGAGGTTATTAAATCGACCATTTGTTCAAGAATGGTTGCATGATGCCTATGCATTAGAACCGATATATTGTGAAGGTTATTATAGTAGTTAATGTAACTTATCAAAATCACTATAAAGGTCGAGAAATCGACCTTTTGACTAGAAATCAATATATCACTAACTTTCCTAGCAATTAACATTAAAATTGAAACAGAAATAGCCGATTAATGACCATACAGTTCATCAGTTCTCTCAATGCAATAATGAGTAATTATCTTGTTAGTTTATATGGTACATATGTACAAATTCGCACTTTGATACAAATAGTCTATAGTGATCAAATGGATTGAAAGCACATACAAAGGGAATTGCACAATGAAGATTCTTGTTGTTGATGACATGACATCAATACGTCATGTAATGTTACATATGCTCAAAAGCATTGGCTATGACCAAAATGATGAAGCTGTAAACGGCCAACAAGCCCTTCAATTATTGAGAAAAAAAAAGTACGATTTATTAATCACTGATTACCATATGCCTAAAATAAATGGCATTCAGTTACTTAAACGTATTAGAAGTGAAAAGGAATTGGCTAGTCTACCCGTACTAATGATCACCTGTGAAGATCAAAAACAGGAAGTGCAATCTATTCTAGCGGCTAAGGTAAATGGTTTCATCATCAAACCATTTACCACCAATACATTATCTAAACAGCTAAACTGGATCAAAAAAGAGATCCGTGAGGGTTAGCATTGTCGTTTCAATGATAACGAAGCATTCCGATTAGATTATCACTATGACAACTACATAAAGAGGGTTGATACTTCCTAACTCCCCTCTAAATACCAGATAACCTAGCTCAGTGAAAAAAGCATCGTTAAACGTTAGTTGTACCCCAGAACAAAACTTTCATTCTCTTCGATGTCTATGAATACATTATCATTATCAAGAACTTCTTGACGGGTTAAGTGACTCTGTGCAGAATCTCTATGATTGTTAATCTGTTGATAAATATTCATTTGATCTACAGAAAGTACTAGTTTTCTTTTTGGTAAGCTTTGAGTATTTAACATCTTAATATCCTCAATCTAATAAAATATATTTGCAATTTTAATATGCAGCAATAATGCCACTAAAATCATATTTCTTACTTATTGATTTATAAACTGTTTATTTATAAATATCTTTTAGTGTTGGTATCAATTCGCATTTCACTACTGAAAACGCAAAACGTTGCAAAATGATACTTACAGAAATAGATATTAACTTTACTAAAGCAAATAAAATACCAACCCAACTATATTGCGAAACATCAATTACTTAGTCAAATATTAATAATTAGAAGCATCAAAATGTAAAATATACTGACACCCTAAATCAAAAAGCCCGCCTTCTCTATTCGAGAAGGCGGGCTTTAATCGAGCAACTAATTGTTAAGCGTTAACTTACCAACCTGTTTTCTCTTTAAGTGCTACACCGATATCCGCTAAAGAACGAACCGTTTTAACACCAGCCGCTTCTAAAGCAGCAAATTTTTCATCAGCTGTACCTTTACCACCAGCGATAATCGCGCCAGCATGACCCATACGCTTACCTTCTGGTGCAGTAACACCAGCAATGTAAGATACAACAGGCTTAGTAACGTTAGCTTTGATGTATTCCGCAGCTTCTTCTTCAGCTGTTCCACCAATTTCACCAATCATTACGATTGCTT
>MAAC01017099.1_pt1 | contig 12012 bp, 9 predicted proteins | sample 1115981 | NCBI WGS metagenome assembly MAAC01 (sample SAMN04961126, study PRJNA320927) | seawater metagenome | isolation source: sample BD02T64 sea water enriched with oil for 64 days | place: USA:Gulf of Mexico | collected 2013-07-27 | reverse complement strand
ATATTGCTTTTAACAATTTAAAAGAAGCTGAAATTGATGAATTAGTTGTCATTGGTGGAGACGGGACTTTTAGTGGAGCTATAGCTTTACTAGAAGAGCATGACATTCCTGTTATTGGACTTCCGGGAACTATTGATAACGACATAAACGGTACAGATTTTACTATTGGTTACGATACTGCACTAAATACAGTGGTGTCGGCAATCGATAAAATTAGAGATACTGCACACTCACACAATCGAATATTTTTAGTGGAAGTGATGGGAAGAGATGCAGGGGATTTGGCCCTAAGTGCTGGAATAGGTTCTGGAGCTGAAGTGATATTAATTCCGGAGCAAAATATGGGAAGAGAGCGCCTTGTAGAATCCCTAAAAAGAAATAAAAAATCAGGAAAAACGTCTAGTATTGTTGTTGTTTCTGAAGGAGATAAAGTGGGGAAAAACATATTTGATGTAGCTGAATATATTGAGAATAACCTAAAGGGATATGAAGTACGAGTTACAGTATTAGGCCATGTACAAAGAGGAGGAACGCCAAGTTGTAGAGATAGAGTATTTGCAAGTAGATTAGGTGTTAGTGCTATAGATGCTTTATTAAAAGGGGAAACTAATGTGATGATTGGCGTTAAAAATAATAAAATTGTATCAGTTCCTTTTAAGGATGCTATTAAAGGTGATAACGAGATTGATACTGACTTACTGAGAGTGGCAGAAATCACGTCTATTTGATAAATGAAATATAATTTAATAATTATAATGTTTTTGGTAAACGTATTATGTTTCGGACAAAATTCTGAACCTGAAACTAAACCAGAAAAAGATAGGCTAAGTAAAATAAGATTGACTCCTTTTTTTTCTTATGATTTTAATTTAAGCAAGGACAATTATAATCATAATTATAACTTTAATGGAACTACGTATTTTACTTATGAAAAAGTAAATTATAGAATAGGATTTGATATTGATTATTTTTTAAAAAAGAACATATCAATAAGTATTGGAGTAAATTACTCCAATAAAGATTATGAGTCTATGTATACTTGTGAAAGTTGTTTTAGCCCTTCATTTGATTATGTGAAATTACGATTTATTGATGTTCCATTATATGGTAGTTACCATGTGATTTTTAATAATTTTAATATTTTTGGTCAGTTGGGTGTAGTCAATCATTTTGCATTAGATCATGAAATACGTTTTAACAATCAAGAAGTTACTTTAGAATATATAAATGAATACTATCTAAGTGGTAAAATAGGGTTAGGAGTAAGTTACCCTTTAAATAAGCATAGATTATTTATTGCTTCAGATTATATAACTGGAGTTTCAAATATTTTTGAAAAGGAAGATTATAAAATAAAAACTTTAGGAATTAGAATGGGAATTCAATTTCTATTATAAAAAGGATAACCGTATTCACGGGTAATAAATATGAAAAAAATTGGAATAAATGGATTTGGCCGTATAGGTAGACTAGCGTTTAGAATTGCTGCACAAAACAGAGAAATTGAAGTGGTAGCTATTAATGATTTATTAGATGTAGAACAGTTAGCTTACTTATTAAAATATGATTCCGTTCACGGAAAATATAAGGGGGAAATTACGGTTGTTGATGGAAAATTAATTGTAGACGGCAAGACGATTCGTGTGAGCTCAGAAAAGAACCCTGAAAATTTAAAATGGGATGCAGTAGCTGTAGATATCGCGATAGATTGTACAGGCCTTTTTACGGAATTGGATCAAGCAGATGCACATTTAAAAGCTGGAGCAAAGAAAGTAGTGATTTCAGCACCCTCTAAAACAGCACCTATGTTTGTAATGGGTGTAAATCATTTAGACGTTAGTCCAGAAGATACTATTGTTTCCTGTGCCTCTTGTACCACCAATTGTTTGGCGCCTATGGCAAAAATTATAAATGATAATTTTGGAATTGTCGAAGGACTTATGACTACAGTTCACGCCGCAACATCTACTCAGTTAACAGTCGATGGGCCAAAAGGAGCCTATAGAAAAGGAAGAAGTGCAATTAATAATATTATACCTACTTCTACTGGTGCTGCTATTGCTGTAACTAAAGTAATTCCAGAATTAAAAGGAAAACTTACAGGGATGGCTTTTAGAGTTCCAACAGCAGATGTATCTGTTGTCGATTTAACCGTACGAACTAAGAAACCTACAAGTTTAGAAGAAATCAATAGTCTTTTTATAGAAGCTGCTAATAACGAATATAAAGGCGTTGTACAGTATGTTGAAGATGAAGTTGTGTCTCAAGATTTTGTTTCTGAAACGCATTCTTGTAATTACGATTCTAAAGCTAGTATGGCTCTTAACGAAAATTTCTTTAAGTTAGTGGCTTGGTATGATAATGAGTATGGTTATTCTTCAAAATTAATAGATTTAGCGGTACATATATCTAAATTTTAGTTAATGGTTTTAATTGCGGATGGTGGGTCTACAAAATGCGATTGGGTACTTCTAGATGAATCTAGAGAAGTAGTGCTTAAAACACGTACAGAAGGGTTAAATCCAGCGGTTTTTCCTGAAGAGGAATTGATTAAGAGAATACAGGCAAACATTGATTTAAAAAATATAGTTAAATCAGTTGGTACTGTGGATTTTTACGGTGCAGGTTGTGGAACTTCTACACCAAGTAATTTACTTAAAAAGGTAATACAGAAACTATTTCCAAGCGCAGACATTTCTATAAATGAAGATACATTGGCTGCTGTTTATGCGGTAACTTCTCAACCTGGAATTGTTTGTATCTTAGGTACAGGATCTAATAGCTGTTATTTTGATGGAAAAAATATTCATTCCTCAGTAGCATCCTTAGGATATGTTTTAATGGATGAGGCTAGTGGAAATTATTTTGGAAAACGATTGATTAGAGATTATTATTATAATAAAATGCCCTCAGAGTTAGTTTTAAAATTTAAAGAAAAATTTGAACTAAAAGCAGATATTATAAAAACGAATCTGTATAAAGAACCCAATCCAAACGCATATTTAGCTTCATTTGCAGAATTTATTTTTACAAGTGAAGAGGTAAATGGTTATTTTTACAAACTGATAAGCGAAGGGGTTTCAAAATTTATTGAAAACCGAGTTCTTTGCTTTAAAGAAGCCCAACAAGTACCAATTCACTTTGTGGGTTCTATAGCCCATTTTTCTGAAGATATTATTAAAGATTGTTTAAAGCCATATCATTTGGAGTTTGGATCCATTGTAAGAAGACCAATTGATGGTTTGATTAATTATTATAAAAGTAATACATTAAAATAAATGAATTTTCCTTCTGTAAACCCTACTAAAACTGAAGCTTGGAAAAAGTTACAGCAACATTTTTTAGAAATGAAAGATGTGCATATGATGGATTTATTTAATGCAGATAAAACAAGATCTAGCCAGATGAAAATCGATTGGAATGATTTTCAAGTAGATTTTTCTAAAAATAGAATAACAGAAAAAACACTTTCTCTATTAACCGAATTGACTGAAGAAGTAAAATTAAAGGAAGCGATACAGTTGCAATTTAGTGGAGATAAAATAAATAAAACCGAAGATAGAGCAGTTTTGCATACGGCTCTTCGTGGCTTAGATAATTTAAAACCTGAAGTAAAAGAGACCCTTCAGAAAATGAAGCTTTTTTCAGAAAAGATTATTTCTGGGAACTGGAAAGGTTATTCAGGAAAAGCAATAACCGATATCGTAAATATCGGGATTGGAGGCAGTGATTTAGGGCCAAAAATGGTGACTGAAGCACTTTCATTTTATAAGAATCATTTACAGGTTCATTATGTTTCCAATGTAGATGGAGACCATATTTCAGAAACATTAAAAAAGTTGAATAGAGAAACAACATTGTTTATTGTAGTTTCTAAAAGCTTTACCACTCAAGAAACATTAGCCAATGCCATAACAATTAAAGAGTGGTTTTTAGAAAAAGCGAACCAACAAGATATCTCAAAACATTTTGTAGGTGTTTCAACTAACATTATTGCTGCAACTTCTTTTGGTATTTCTAATGAAAATATATTTCCGCTGTGGGATTGGGTAGGCGGTAGATTTTCCTTATGGAGTGCTGTTGGATTATCTATTTGCTGTTCTGTAGGCTATTTAAATTTCGAGGAATTACTGCAAGGTGCAAACGAAATGGATACTCATTTTAAGGAAGAAAAATTTTCAGATAATATTCCTGTACAATTGGCATTGATATCGATTTGGTACGCTAATTTTTTTGATGCTGAAACCGAAGCGGTTATCCCATATACACAATATTTAGAAAAATTTGTACCCTATCTTCAACAGGCCATTATGGAAAGTAATGGCAAGAGTGTCGATAGAAATGACAATTTTATAGATTACCAAACGGGAACTATCATTTGGGGAAATGTAGGTGCAAATGCCCAACATGCATTCTTTCAATTAGTACATCAAGGTACTAAACTAATTCCTGTAGACTTTATAGGATTTTCAGAATCCTTATATGGCAATCAAAAACACCATTCTTTATTAATGGCAAACTTTTTTGCGCAATCTGAAGCTCTTTTACAAGGTACTTATAAAAAAGAGGTAGATGATAATTTTAAGTCTTTTGAAGGTAATAAACCATCCAATACCATTCTAATTAAAAAACTAACTCCTAGAAACTTGGGGAGCCTTATCGCAATCTATGAACATAAACTTTTTGTTCAAGGGGTTGTTTGGAACCTTTTTAGTTATGATCAATGGGGAGTAGAATTAGGAAAAAAGCTAGCCGATAAAAAGTTACGAGTTTAGTTATTGAGATATTCTTTACTTTCTTAATAAAAGTATAACTATCACCAAAACAACACATTGAATTCTTTATAATAAGTCGAAATTTATAAATTCCGACCTCTTTTTTATAAATGCAGATTATAACAATTTGTTAAGACTAGGTTAACATTCTAATTTTGGGAGTATGAATAGGAACTACTTATTCTACTAACCAAAACAAATGTTATGAAAAAGCTTATTTTTTTAATGTTAACCATTTTAATCATTGCTTGTAGTAGTAGTGACGATATTGAAGATTCTACTGCTCCAGTAATTATGTTATTAGGAGAAACTTATGTTCATAATTTTCAGCACTTTAATTATATAGATGATGGAGCAACTGCAACTGACAATGTTGATGGGGATTTAACTTCAAATATAGTTACCGTTGGATCTGTTAATACTGCTTTTATAGGTACTTATATAATTACGTATAGTGTTTCAGACGCAGCTGGTAATACAACCACTGCTTCAAGACATGTGGAAGTCACAGACAGTCCAATTTATTTAGACGAAAATGGTATTACTATAAAAGCCAAAGAATGGGCGAAAGTAGGTGATTCAGGAATTGTAAATAGCGTAACTTATAAAATAGTGAATAGGTCAAAACTAAATAGTATGGTTATTAATGGAGATGACATGACCAAAATAGTAACAACAAAAGTGACTATTATGAAAGGCTTGTTTAAATATGCTTACGCGTTTAATCAAGACATTAGTTCTTGGGATGTAAGTAATGTGAATGATATGAGGGATGTGTTTAGACATGCTAATGCTTTTAATCAAGACATTAGTTCTTGGGATATGAGTAATGTGTCTAAAATGAATTGGATGTTTAAAAATGCTTATGCTTTTAATCAAGACATTAGTTCTTGGGATGTAAGTAATGTGAATGATATGAGGGAGATGTTTTGGGATGCTAGTGTTTTTAATCAAGATTTAAGTTCTTGGAATGTAAACGGTGTTACTCAGTGTATCTATTTTTATAATGAGGCACAATGGATATTACCCAAACCTAACTTCACCAATTGCACTTTTTAAAGTAATTGTAAAAATTTCATCCTATATTTTAAAGACAATTCAAGAAAGAAATTTATAGGGTTTCTATGTATTTAAGAGATTGAATATGAATACCATTGTTAATGAAACTACAGTTTTTTTTGAAAGAGAAAAGGTTATAAATGTTTAATGCATTGAGGTTAGCATAGAATATGAAATGAGTTTAATAATCTTGATATATTAAACTATGGAATAAATAAATATTTCAAATCCTTGCGTTTTTTCACTATCTTCAATCCTTTATAACTCCCTTTATTATAATGTAATAGAATTATGCTTACTAAAGTATATGGGAGTGCTGTTTTTGGGGTAGAAGCTACCACCATTACCGTTGAGGTAAATGTAGATAAAGGTATCGGCTATCATTTGGTGGGTTTACCCGATAATGCCATTCGGGAAAGTAATTTTAGAATTGCTGCATCTCTTCAGAATAATGGCTATAAAATTCCTGGTAAAAAATTAATCTTAAATATGTCGCCTGCCGATATGCGGAAAGAAGGATCTGCCTACGATGTCACCTTGGCTATGGGAATCTTGGTAGCGACAGAACAGATAGATGAGAAGAAATCTTTAGACGATTATATTATTATGGGGGAACTTTCATTGGACGGGACTTTACAACCCATTCGAGGAGCCTTACCCATTGCGATAAAAGCAAAAGAAGAGGGCTTTAAAGGCTTTATTTTGCCATTACAGAATGCTAAAGAAGCTGCTATAGTGGATGGGATTGAAGTGTTTGGAGTAAAGAGTATCAAAGAAGTTATCGATTTTTTTAATGAAAATAAGGCACTTGAAGAGACCATAGTAGATATTGAAGCGGAGTTTTATAACCATTTAGAAAACCCCGAATTCGATTTTGCAGATGTAAAAGGTCAGGAATCCATCAAGCGCTGTATGGAAATTGCAGCAGCAGGTGGACATAACATTATCCTTATCGGTCCTCCAGGTTCTGGTAAAACCATGCTGGCAAAACGATTGCCCAGTATTTTACCGCCAATGACCTTAGGGGAAGCATTGGAGACAACTAAGATACATAGTGTTGCAGGACGAACCATGAAAAAAGGGGGCGTGATGAGTTCTCGTCCATTTAGAAGCCCACATCACACCATCTCAGATGTAGCATTAGTCGGTGGTGGTGCTTATCCACAACCTGGAGAAATTTCCCTATCCCATAATGGGGTCTTGTTTTTAGACGAATTACCCGAATTTAAAAGAGGCGTACTCGAAGTAATGCGGCAGCCTTTGGAAGATAGAGAGGTAACAATCTCTAGAGCTAAGTTTACAGTGACCTATCCCTCCAGTTTTATGTTGGTAGCGAGTATGAATCCTAGTCCCAGTGGGTATTTCAACGATCCCGATTCTCCAATGACTTCAACTCCTCAAGAAATGCAACGCTATTTAGGTAAAGTTTCTGGGCCTTTATTAGACAGAATTGATATTCATATAGAAGTTACTCCAGTTCCTTTTGAGAAGTTAAGTGATGAGCGTAGGGGAGAGCTAAGCAATGTGATTAGAGAACGAGTCACCAAAGCCAGAAAATTGCAATCCCAACGGTTTTCAGATTCAGAAACGGTTCATTATAATGCCCAAATGGGCGTAAAACAGATAAGAGCCTTTTGTAAATTGGATGAAGCTTCATTGCAACTCTTAAAAACGGCAATGGAACGATTAAATCTTTCCGCCAGAGCATACGATCGTATATTAAAAGTATCCAGAACGATTGCCGATTTAGAAACTTCAGAAAGCATTACTGGCGATCACATTTCAGAAGCCATTCAATATAGAAGTTTGGATCGAGATGGTTGGTTGGGTTAGTGTTCTTATGGCTTGACTGTGAGTATATTCCAATTTGTTAGCTTAATTCTAATAATTTCTTTATTTTCATAAGCAATAACTAAAATAAGAATGAAATATTTTTCTTTTTTAATATTCGCAATATTATTTTTTAACCCTTGTTTTGCTCAAAAAAAAGCAGATTCTCTAAGGGAGATTTGGTATAATGAAAAATGTGATGATGGTAATAGGTTACGTGCAATTAATATTTTAATAGATGATTATTACCTTGATACAAAGACAGACAGTGCACTTATTTTAGCAAAAACAATGCTCCATTATGCTGAGCAAAAGAAAAATTTAAAATATGAAATTGAAGCACATGCATTAATAGGAGAAATTTTCTTTGAAAAGGAAGATAATATTAAAGCCATTGAAAATTTTAATAAAGGTTTAGAACTTGCAAAGAATATTGAGGACAGTATTATTTATGCGAAAAAGTTGCTTGATTTAGGCTCATTATATTATGATTATGATGACTACGCTAATGCTTTCAAGACTTTACAAAAATCTCAGAAAATTGGCAATATTGTTGGTGATAGTTTGAACGAAGGTTGGAGTATCGCCTATCAAGGTTTTATTTTTAGAGCGCTTGGTGATTTGGAGCAAGCAGAAAAGTATCATTTAGAGCATTTGCAACATAGTAAAAGGTATGGGATAAAGCGGAGTATATCTGGAGCTAATGGGAATTTAGGTGGAATTTATAGTGATATGGGAAATATACCCAAGTCTATATTACATTGGAAAGAAGGAATAAAATTATCAAAGGAATTAAGCCTTGAAGCATATGCATCTATAGGGACATCTGCTCTTATTCAGATATATATAGATGAGAAGCAATATGATGATGCTATTATGTATTTGGAGGAATACAAAACTGTAACTAAAAATTTTGAATCACCAGATTATCGATTGAGAATTCAAAACTATCAATGCCAAATAGATATTGGATTAGGTAATTATAATAAAGCATTAAAAGAATGTGTCAATTGTAAAGAAAATTGCGAAAGATTGAATGTGGAAGTTAACTCACGCCTTTTAAAAAGTTTATATGAAGTAAATAAAAGATTAAATAATCATAAGGAGGCGCTTGAATCTTTTGAAGAATATCAAATTTTAATAAATGATGAAAAAGATATTAAGGCAAGAACAGAAATTCAAAATATTGTATTTAATAATCAACTAGTAGCTGATAGTATTGCTCAGGCTCAAGAAAAAGAACTATTAAATGCAACTTATGAAGAAGGTTTACGTAAAAAAAATCAAGAAAAGAATTTCTTTTTAATAATAGGATTGTTAGTGCTATTATTGGCTGCAGGATTGTATCATCGATTGCGATTTGTTCGTAAATCCAGAAAAAAACTAAATATTGAAAAGAATCGAGCTGAAAAAAGTGAACAAATAAAGCAGGACTTTTTGGCCAATATGAGCCATGAAATTAGAACTCCTATGAATGCGGTAATGGGTATGACAGACCTAGCATTAGACATGACTTTAGGAGATAAACAGCGGTATTATTTAAATGGGATTAAAAAAGCGGGTGATAACCTATTGCATATCATCAATGATATTTTGGATTTGTCAAAAATAGATGCAGGAAAGATGGAGTTGGATAACATAGATTTTTCTATTAGAGATACTGTAGCACAGATCCAACAGATGCTTCAACACCGGGCTAAAGAAAAAGACTTAGAGTTGTTTGCTTTAGTTGATTCTGAAGTAAATGATATTGTAATTGGAGATCCCATGCGCTTAAACCAAGTATTGATTAATTTGATGGGAAATGCCATTAAGTTTACCTTAAAAGGAAGTGTTAGTTTAGAAGTAAAAAGCGTGAAGGAAGGAGTGCAATTCAATATTATTGATACAGGGATTGGAATTCCGGAAGATAAGCTTCAAGCCGTTTTTGAGAGTTTTTCGCAGGCAAATACATCAGACACTAGAAAATACGGCGGTACTGGTTTGGGGCTTAGCATTTCACAGCAATTGGTGGAGATGATGGATAGTACCATTGAAATTGAAAGTAAAGTAGGCTACGGAACAACATTTTCATTTTCCATCAACTTCGAAAAAGGATCTATCGACAGTATAAATGAGCGTAATTCAAAAGATGAAAGGGTAGATGTAAGCATATTAGACGGATTAAAAATATTAGTAGTAGATGACAATGAATATAATATTATTGTTGCTAGAGATACGCTTAAATCGAAAGCAAATGTAGATATACAAGAAGCTACTAATGGTCTAGAAGCAATAGATTTGGTAAAGGACAATGAATTTGATGTTATTTTAATGGATGTACAAATGCCTGTAATGAATGGATTTGAGGCGACACAATATATTAGAAACAATTTTGAAAGCCCCTTAATGGACACTCCTATTATTGCTCTAACAGCAAGTGTTCTTAGAACAGATCTAGACAAATGTTTAGATGCAGGAATGAATTCCTATATTCCTAAACCTTTTAAGGCATATCAGTTAATTTCAGAGATTGCAGAGGTTTTGAACATTCCTATGAAAAAAAGGAAACCATCACTAAAGAATACGCCAGAAATTTCAAGTAGTGAAGTCACAGATTTAACCTACCTCACTAATTTCTGTGAAGGAGATAAAGAACGTATAAAAAAATATATCGATATGTTTCTAGCATCCACTCCGCAGGTAGTTGAAAAGATTAATGTTGCGATGGAAGAAAATAATTTTGTTGAGATTGCTAATCAAGTTCATGGATTTAAAACAAAGTGTATGATGATGGGGATGAGGGAGACTAAAGATTTAGCAAATACTATAGAACATTTATGTAGAGGAAACAACGATGAAATATTAATAAAAGAAGAGGTGTCGAAATTGATTACTAACATTGAAATTGCAGAAAAAGAAATAAGAAATTATAGTTAAAAAGTGTATATTTAACAAAACTTATAAAGTAAAAAAAATGAAGCTAGGAGTACCTCAAAAAATATTTATTGTAGATGATGACGAAATGTTAACGGAAGCATTGTCTGATTTTTTAACTAGAAATGTCAATCATGACATTAGTATTTTTCATACTGGAGAAGAATTATTAAAGCATATTTTTGAGAAGCCTGATGTCATCATACTAGATTATTATTTAAACTCTGTAAATAAAGATGCAGCAAACGGATTGGAAATATTAGATGCCATCCATGAGCATATGGATAATATAAGAGTAATTATGCTTTCTAGTCAGGAGAGTTATGTGACTGCTACACAGACCATTCAAAAAGGAGCGATGCAATATATCATCAAGGATGAGGATGCCTTTCAGAAAATTGCAGATTCTATATAGATGGATTTTGGATAATAATTCTTAACTCCCTAATTAAAACCCTCTTGTTTTAGTAACTTAGAATTAAATGGCACTACTTTTTAGCAGTTTAAATTACATTAAATGAGCACGCTTTTTAAAAGTACACTAAGGGATGATTTATTTCAATAGAAAATATTTTTTTTAATTAATTGGTTATTCATCTAGTTTCCTTCAACAATCCGGTTTTATGTTAATATTTTTTCTATATTTTTTCTATATTTAAACTATAATTAACTAAAACCAAATTAAAATGTCAAAACCAAAAGATTGTATTACCGTACCCGAAGCTCAAACACTTCAAGCCAACTGGAACAACAACCAAGCAGAAGATATAGAAAGTGTTAGGGGCACCAAAGATGTTATTGCTGTAACTTTTAATATTGATCAACTTCAACAATTTATTGATTACGTAAATACAGAATCTACAAAACAAAGTATAGATAAACCTGGTATTAGAGTGTATTTTGCTGCTAAGGGTAGTAGTGAAGGTGGTAATGCTACTGCTTTTTTAACCGCTACCGATAGTGATGATGGTGACTCTGCTAATAATTATAAAATAGCTCCTTTAAATAGAGGTAATGGAGGATATCCTCCTAGTGTTTATTAGTGTTGGATTATTTTACACAACTTTTAATAAGTTCCTTATCCAGTTATATTCTAGAGATTACTTCAGGCTTAGCTGGATTATATTATTTAAAGAGATTTCCAAAGACTCATAAATCAAATAAATATTTAGTGTATTTTTTATGGTTTACTGTCTTTGTAGAAGTTATAGGGATATATGCGCCTTTAGCTTATTTCACAGAATATAAGTACTTTGCATTTGTAAAAGGCACTGTTTTTAAACATAATTATTGGTGGTATAATTTACATCTGCTTTTAAGTTTTATTTTTTTTATTTATTATTTTTCTTCTTTTTTAAAGAAGAATTCAAGGAGAAGAGTATTTAATATAATCAATATATTATTTTTATTTTCAGGCGGGGTGTGGGCCTTA
>MAAC01016147.1_pt1 | contig 12024 bp, 13 predicted proteins | sample 1115981 | NCBI WGS metagenome assembly MAAC01 (sample SAMN04961126, study PRJNA320927) | seawater metagenome | isolation source: sample BD02T64 sea water enriched with oil for 64 days | place: USA:Gulf of Mexico | collected 2013-07-27 | reverse complement strand
TGTTGATAAAAATAACTGACCCTGATTACCAACAGTATATACATATCACACCCGGCGGAGCCTATGCTCAAACAGCCGTTTATTCGGAACACATGCACCATGTTGCCATCATGCGAAAAGTATTGCTCAGAATGTCATCTTGGCTAAATTACCTTTTCCCTTTCCACTGATAACTTAGTCACTATGGGTTATCGATAATGCGCTAAGGCCCACTCCTGAAACATGAAAACGAAGGATATAAAACAGGATAATTTTAGCTATATGTTAGTTGGGTTACTGGTGTTCCTTTTAATTTCTCCAAGCCTCAAAACAGTTTCCCAATCATTCTTTGATTGGCATTCAAACAATATACCTGTCTCTTATGTTTTTCAGCGTATGGAGTTTGCAAAAAAACAAGCGTTGGTTTTCTTTAGGTATTGGTCTAATTATTATGAGTATCGTTCTGGCAATTTACGACGCCTATTTTCATTCCGCAAAAAACCAATTATTGAATTTATTTCCTCTTCTTTTATTTTGCATACTGTCTGTCATCGTCGCAATGAAACAGGTACTGTTTAGCGGCCCGATTACGTTGAATAAATTAATAGGTTCCATTTGTATTTATATCCTGCTCGGTATTATTTGGGCGCTCTTTTATTTGTCTGTCGACTTATTAACAACAAACACGTTTGATGGGATTCCTGATGAGGAATTTAATCAATTTTGGAGTTATATATATTTTAGCTTCGTCACCCTAAGTACACTGGGTTTCGGAGACATTGTCCCGGTTAACGAACTGGCGCGTTCCTTGGCTTATATCGAGGCCATCAGCGGGCAGATTTACTTAACTATACTTGTTGCTAGCCTTGTTGGTGGCTATATAAGCGAGCACTCTAACGGCAATCCCACGTAGAATCACAGCAATACAGGCTCTATTTTTCAGTTACTTTTTTTGCTAATAACTTTGAAAATGGCACCGCTGTAAGGCCGTGTAACAACACACTCAACATGATTGTTGTAACGATAATAGACACTAATAACTCATTACCAACGGCACCTAATTCATCGATAAAAATCAACAGGTATAGCACTGAGGCAATTCCCCGCGGCCCAAACCAGCCAACAAACAACTTAGTTTTGAGGTCCATTTCGATACCTGCTAGTGAAATATAAACCGGTAGCATTCTAATAATGGTGAGGCTTAACAAGCCATAAACAAAAACCTCCAAGGACCACATTTTCATCGCCACTGGAATGGCCACCAAACCGAAAATTAAAAATACAAATAAGGACAATTGTAGCCCTTCGGCTTCACCAAACTCTTGCATAGTTTCGCGGATACTATCTGATTTAACACCTAAGAATAAACCACCACAAAATGCCGCTATAAAACCATTTCCATCAACGAGTTCAGCAAAAACAAAAGCTAGTATTGCCAGCGCCCCCACAACAAGCCGGTGGAACAAGAGGTCCATCCAATCAATCTTTGAGAAAAACTCAATGGCTCTGCCGCCAAGCAAGCCGACTAAACCACCAATTAAAGGCCCAATTAGTAATTGTTTGAGCATAAATAGCCCCCAACCACTCTCTATGTGCTCGCTAACACCTTGCTCCACCAATAACACGGCAATACATAAAAATATTGGTGGCAAAGCAATCCCATCGTTCATTCCACTTTCAATGCTAATAGCTCGCCGAATATCTTCAGGCACATAGGCGCTCTTGATTACCGCCTGTCCCAGTGCTGCATCCGTTGGCGACAATATAAGCGCCATAAGCACAAGCGCCCATAAACTAATTGATTCAAACATAGGGATAGCAACTAGCACACCAAACAAAGCCGTTAGCGGAAGCCCGACTGCGAGGAGCCTTAAGGCTATTTTTTGTTTGGATTTTCTAACATCACCGAGTTTTATTTGTGTCGCATCAACAAATAAAATAATGATTAATGTAACTTCAGCCAACAATTTCACAGCCTCTGCTTTGAAATGTAACTCGAACAAATTAATCCCTATTGGACTGACTAGAACACCAACAGCCATAAAAACCATCGGGCCAGTTATCACCGATCGTTCAGACAGTTTTGAAACCAGCCCGTAAATAAAAACCAATAATGCTGTAAAAACCAGTAAAGGATGATCATTCATTTTTCTATTCGCCTGTTAGTATCAACAATTCCAATAAAATTAAGTACCAATTACCGAGCTAAAGGGCTATCCGTTATTAAGCCACCCCAATCAGTTCGTTCACCCATCTGTTGATAGGTTGGATCTTGAATAAAGTTTTTTTGGCTTTCCACCCGTTCGCCCCCGCCTAAGGCTTTGTACAATTGGATAAGGTTTACTGCAACATTGCCGCGGCTACTCACGTATAAATCTTGTTGGCTAGCCAATGTTTTTTGGCTATCTAATACCCGCTGGTAATTTACCGCGCCATCTCGGTATTGGATTAATGATAAATCAACGGAACGCCTTGCCATAACCGAACTTTCTCTAAAAAAAGCAACCTGCTCTTTCGCCCTAACAAAACCGACAATTGCGTCTTCCACTTCTTGCAGCGACTCTAATACTGTGCGTTGATAAGCCACTATTAACTGCTGTAAACGTGCATCCTGAACGCGTACATTATTTTTTATTCGCCCATAATTAAAAATATTCCAGGTCAGACTCGGCCCAACAAAAGTTTCAATGCTGTCCGAATGAAATAAATCACTCAAATGACTATCGAATGTGTCACTGCTTCTTAGCCCTATAGATCCCGTCAATGTGAAATGCGGGTAGAGTTCAGCTTCAGCAATACCAATTCGAGCGCTTTGCGCAGCAGTCTGTAACTCGGCGCGCTTTATATCTGGTCGGCGCCTCAGTAATTCGGCCGGTATACCCACAGCAACATCTACCGGCGCCACCGGAATCGGCAATTTTCTTGCCAGTTCAAGTTGCAAATTACCCGGTGGAACACCCAGTAAAACACTCAACGCATGTAGCGATTTTTGGAGTTCAACCTCAAGCGCAGGAATGGTAGCCTGAGTATTTAGTAACAACGTTTTGGCCTGAAAAACATCAAGCTCAGTCGTTACACCATTTTCCAAACGGGCCGCCGCCACTCTCAAGCTATCTGTTTGAATAGTGACATTAGATTTAGCAATATACAGCCGCTCTTCAAGGGTTCGCACCTGTGTATAGGTTAATGCTACGCTAGAAACCAGCCTCACCATCACATCATCATAATCAGCAACTGAAGCCAACATATCGGCATCTGCGGCTTCAATACCGCGTTTAAAACGCCCCCAAACATCTAATTCCCAGCCAATATCCAAGCCGACGTTGTTATCCAAATATGACGTGTCCAGTGAGGAGGAAAAATTGGCCGAATTCTCGCTTAAGCCCTTTTTAAGTAGCCCTGCTCTTAGTTGCTGTTGCTGGGGGTATTTGTTACCCGTTGCTATGCCAAGGCGTGCCTTTGCCTCTAAAATCCTGACCCCTGCTATTTTCAAAGAATGATTTTGCGCTTTAGCTGTCTCAACCAGTGAATTCAAAACCTCGTCATCAAAAACCAACCACCACTTATCGTAATCAGTTTTTTCTGAAATCTCTTTCTTTGAACTTATTTCTGAACTGACCTCAGACCACTCACTTCTTATTGGCGCGTCTGGAGTCAGGTAATCAGGGCCTAAGGTTTGGCAACCGACGATCAGCGCCATTGAACACGATGCCACAACACCTTTCCCTAATGTTGCCAGATAAGACCCTTTGTTTTTATTAAAGAACATTTTCAAAATTTAACTCCTTAAAAATGGATTAATACCTAAACTCCGCCAAGACATTTTTTTCTGATGAAAAGCTTATAGCTACGCTCGCAACTTTCTCACTGTTAATCATCTTAGGAAGCGTCACATAAAAGGGCCCCGTCTTATAAGCTACTCCATCGACTTCCCATGTTATATGAACTGCATTTCCTTTGTAATTTCTTTCCTGGAAGGTAGTTGAGCATGAACGGCCAATTAAAAGCACACTGCACGACATATGGGCTCTAGAGTTTTGAACACTGACACTAACATTTTCGAGCATCATCCCAGAGTGGTTATCGAATATCAGCGCATTAAACCTTAGTTTTTCTGATCCCGCTTTATGTTGCTCTACTGCACAACCAATACTTGATAGTATGACAAGCAGCATCAAACATAGAAAAATATTATGTTTGTTGAGAAAACCTATTAAGACCTTTCTTTTAACCATGATCTCGCGGCCTCTTCTTCCTCTGGGGCAAAGTATTCAATAGGGAAGCTTCTTAACCCTTTAAGCGTGAATAGCTCAACAGAGTTTTTCCATTGCGGTTCACCAACGATGGCCATTCCATGAAGGTGCTCATCAAGCTCTTCCGCTAATGATATATCAGACCAATTTTCCGAGTCATCTCCCCAGCCACCGAAGTCTTGCAAAATAATGAGTATTTTATTATGTCCATTTTGGACTGACTGCTTGGCTGTTATTCGAAACTCATCCAGTTCGCTTTTTTTTATAACACCAGAAACTATAATTTCAACCCACTCATCTCTTCGAACTGATTCTTGAATAGTCATATCTCTTCCTTGTTATTTCCAATGACGAGTATATTGCAACTGAAACATAATTTCTAATTATGCAAATATAGCCCCAAACATTAACCACTATATTAAACCGCCTTATAGCAATTTAGTATAAAAATCATAACGTCAGTAGCAAGTTTAGATTGCCAATCTTTATGTAAATATAAAACTGGGTATGGGGTATAGGAGCAGGCAAAAAAAAGCCTCACTTTCCGTGAGGCTTTTTGAAAATGGTGGAAGGACAGGGATTCGAACCCTGGATGGGCGTTAACCCATGCTAGTTTTCAAGACTAGTGCATTCAACCGCTCTGCCATCCTTCCATAACTTTTTTACTAAGATTAACGCATTTTACAATATGCATTAAAATGGTACTACACATAAGAACCCTGGATGGGCGTTAACCCATGCTAGTTTTCAAGACTAGTGCATTCAACCGCTCTACCATTTCTCCAGATTTAAGCGGTTATCAGAAAGAAACCTTAAAGATTTGCTTTCAAGCCGCGCATATTACTGAAGTCTGAGCCTTTTTTCCAGCCTAATTGCTAAAAGACTTGAAGTATTTTTGCGAAGACGTAAGATTGAACCTTATGTGCTCTGTCCAGTCTTAGTTCAGTAAGCATTTTTAATTACAAATGAGGTATTTTAGTGAACCAATTTAATCAGCCAATTTCACGTAGCGAAGAAAGTATATTAGCGACTAACAGTGTATTGAAGAACACATACATGTTGCTTGCAATGACATTAATTTTTAGCGCAGGATCAGCCGCGTTATCGATGAGTATGAACCTTCCCCATCCTGGGATGATCATTACACTTGTTGGCTACTTCGGTCTTTTATGGCTAACAACAAAATTTAGAAACAGTGCCATGGGTATCGTCTGCGTATTTGCCTTAACTGGCTTTATGGGTATGACGCTAGGCCCTATCCTTAATATGTATTTAAATGCCTATTCAAATGGTCATGAACTGATCATGACGTCCCTAGGCGGCACCGGCGTTATTTTTCTTGGCTTATCAGGCTACGCATTAACAACTAAGAAAGACTTTAGCTTTATTTCTGGCTTTTTAATGGTTGGCATTTTAGTAGCTTTCTTAGCGGGTATTGGCGCAATGGTGTTTAACATCCCTGCTTTGTCATTAGGCGTTTCAGCTATGTTTATTATGTTGATGTCTGGCATGATTCTTTATCAAACCAGTGCCATTATTCACGGTGGTGAAACAAACTACATTATGGCAACCGTAACGTTGTATATCAGCTTGTTTAACCTATTCACTAGCTTATTACACATCTTAGGTGCGATAAACGGCCGCGATTAATTTGCAATTTTGCACAAAAAAAGCCCCTTTTTAGGGGCTTTTTTTGTGCTTGCTAGTTAAACAGTAATTGTTTCTACATGGCCCATATAGGGTTTCAATGCATCTGGAACTTTAATTGAGCCATCCGCTTGTTGATAGTTCTCCATCACCGCTATTAATGTACGGCCTACGGCCAATCCAGAGCCATTAACGGTATGAACTAATTCTGGCTTACCTGTTTCAGGGTTACGCCAACGCGCCTTGAGGCGACGCGCTTGGAAGTCTTTAAAATTACTGCATGATGAAATTTCACGATACGCTTCTTGGCCGGGCAACCACACCTCTAGATCGTAAGTTTTTGTTGCTGAAAACCCTGTATCACCAGAACAAAGCAGCATTAATCGATAAGGCAGGTTAAGCGCTTGCAAAATACTTTCTGCATGATGCGTTAACTCTTCGTGCACCTGCTCAGACTCAGATGCTTTTACAATTTGAACTAATTCAACCTTTTCAAATTGGTGCTGTCGAATCATCCCTCTCACATCACGACCATAAGCACCCGCTTCGCTTCTAAAGCACGGCGTATGCGCAACATACTTTAGTGGCATATTATCTGCGCTAATAATTTCATCTCGCACTAGATTAGTGACGGGCACTTCTGCCGTTGGTATTAAGTAGTACGGCGAGTCATTTGATATTTTGAAGAGGTCTTCTTCAAATTTCGGCAATTGACCCGTACCCAACAAACTCTCTTTATTCACTAAATACGGCACATAGGTTTCTCGGTAACCGTGATGATCGGTATGCGTATCCAACATAAATTGCGTCAGTGCTCGCTGCAACCTTGCCAGTGGTCCGGATAAGGTAACAAAACGAGAGCCCGCAATTTTTGCGCCTGCCTCAAAATCAATACCTGATAAGGATTGCCCTAAGTCAACGTGGTCTTTCACTGCAAAATCAAACGCTGGAATCGCGCCCCATTGTTTGAGCTCAATATTGTGCTCTTCATCTTTACCCGTTGGCACATCTTCCGAGAGAATGTTGGGTAATGATAATTGAATACCCTGTAATTTAGACTGGATACCTTGCAACTCGGCTTCGGCCGCTTTTAACTCATCGGCTAATTGAGACACGCTGTCTAACAACGGCTGAATGTCTTCACCCTTCGCTTTTGCCATGCCAATAGACTTAGAGCGTGTATTTCGTTCATTTTGCAAATTTTGTGTTTTAACTTGAATCTCTTTACGCTGCTTTTCAAGCGCATTAAATATATCAAGATCCAAATCTGAACCATGACGTTGCATTTGTTTCTTTACATCGTCGGGGTTGTTTCTTAAAAGCTGTGGGTCAAGCATGTAGCTTTCCTTTAAAGTTAGTTTAGAGGTGTCGTTCAGCCAACCAACTGATGGTTTGACTGAGGTTGAAGTTTTCTTTTAAGTGCTCAAGCACTGTGAGCACATTATTTGACTCATCAAAAAACTCAACCGTTATCGGCAAGTTGAATGATAAATCGATCAAAGACGAATCGTGCATTTTTCCTGATGAACCATAACCCTCTACACCTCGGTAGGCAGTGGCACCCGAAATGCTCTCGCTGTCATGAAGGTATTGCATAATCTCACTGAGTTGATGATCCGCTTCGGTCAAATAAACCCGAGCAATACGTACAGTTTCTGTTTTCATATTCCCCTCGCTATTTGTAGCCCGCACCACGCCGCCAGTATGCATAAAATAACGCTAGCAAACACATTGGTGATGGCCTTTATTAAATAACCTTGCTCAATCAAATTAATGGTTTCAATGGAAAAGGTTGAAAACGTGGTGAACGCACCCAAAAAACCGACCAGTAAAATAGCCCTGACTTCTGGCGAAATGGACAAGCGCTGCAAAAACAGCTCGTATAGCAAGCCCATTAGCAATGAACCCAGAACATTGACAACCAGCGTGCCATAAGGAAAACCACGCCCAAGCCAGCTATAAATACCTGTAGACACGAGGAACCGCATTACCGCTCCAATTGAGCCACCTGCTGCAATCGCTAGAATTTGCGTCATCAGATTTCCATCAGTTCTAATTGATTAAAGCCTGCATTTTACTGGCATCTGGCGATTCAATCACCCCTTTTTCCGTCACAATGACGGATATTAACTCTGCCGGCGTCACATCAAACACGGGGTTCAACGCATTCACAATGCTCCCCTTGTAATTCGACGGCAGTATTTCATCTTGTGAACGTTGCTCGATAATAATGTCTTCGCCTGATTTGGCATTTATATCCAGCGTTGTTGTTGGCGCTACAACCATAACTTTAACACCATGATATTTCGCTAAAACCGCCAGCGAATACGTGCCAATCTTATTAGCAATATCACCATTCATACAAAGGCTGTCCGCACCAACGATAACCCAATCAATCATGCCTCTTTTCATCAACGATGCGGCAACGCTATCGGCCACTAAGGTGGCAGGAATATTGTCTTGTTGAAACTCCCAAAGCGTCAACCGAGCACCTTGATCCCAGGGACGTGTTTCACTGGCATATATTGTTTTAATTTGACCCTGCTGAAAACCTGTTCGAATCACACCTAACGCTGTGCCATAGCCACCGGTTGCCAACGCGCCGGCATTACAATGTGTCAGCACCCTTGTTTGCTCAAGGAAACTGTTGCTAGCGTGCAAGCTCATGGCCTTGTTCGCAGCAATATCTTCCGCTAGCCAATTATTCGCCCAACTTAATAGATTAATGACAGGGTCATTAACTTGTTTTGCCGCATTGAGCGCATTGGATAAATTAATCGCGGTAGGACGAGAAGATGCCAGCAAACCCAAGCGCTTGTGGAATCCTGCCAGAAACCCGATTGACGGGGCCTCAGCAATTGCCTCCTGCGCCGCCAATACTGCCCCATAAGCTGCTGCTATTCCAATCGCTGGTGCGCCACGAACGACCATCTCTTTTATTGCCTCATACAAGGCTTGCGTGCTTGTTATATGTAGATATACTTCCTCTTTTGGTAACTGTCGCTGATCCAATAAGCGCAGACCATTATCGTGCCATGTCACTGGGCGAATGGTGTCGTATAACAACGCGTCTGTTTTAACCATATTTATGCAAGTAAGCCTTCAAATTAATGCCCGTTGGATTATAACGGTTGATCCTAACGATAGCGTACTGGAAAATCATGCCGTCATTATTAACGATGGCACGCTAATCGATATTTTGCCGCAATCGCAGGCTAACAAGTATTCACCTGTCGATCTCGTTGAGTTAAATGATCACGCCTTAGCACCTGGTTTTATCAACGCGCATACTCACGGCGCTATGAGCCTGCTAAAAGGCCTAGCTGATGATTTGCCGCTCGATGAATGGTTAAACGATCATATCTGGCCTGCCGAAACTGCATTGGCCGATGACGAATTTGTTCGAGATGGCTCTGAGCTGGCCATTGCCGAAATGATTAAAAGCGGCACTACCTGTTTCAACGATATGTATTTCTTTATTGACCAAACAGCCGCAACCGCCGCTCATATCGGCATTAGAGCTTGCCTTGGTATCCCTGTGATTGATTTCCCTACCCGCTGGGCGAAAGACCTCAATGAATACATCAGCAAGGGTCTTGCTGTACACGAGCGTTTTAATGGCCATGAGCTGATTAGTTTTTGCTTTGCGCCACACGCACCGTATACCGTTTCTGACGAATCATTAAAAACCATTCAACCGATCATGGATGAATTAGGTTTAGCCATGCACATCCATGCACACGAAACGAGCAATGAAGTAGAGCAGTCTCTTGCCGAACATGGGGTGACACCGATAGAACGGTTGAATCAGTTAGGCTTACTCAGTCCTGATTTAATAGCCGTGCACATGAACGCGCTGACCGATGCAGACATTCAAATGCTTGCACAATACAACGTAAACGTTATTCATTGCCCCGAATCCAACCTAAAGCTCGCCAGCGGCTTTTGCCCTGTATCCGCCTTGCTCAACGCAGGAATAAACGTTGCACTGGGAACAGATGGTTCCGCCAGTAATAATGATATTGATATGCTGGGTGAAACTCGCACAGCCGCACTATTGGCCAAAGGCGTTGCTAAAAAAGCAGACGCCCTTCCAGCTCATCAAGCGTTACGTATGGCTACTATAAACGGCGCGAAAGCACTCGGAATGGATGAAAAAATTGGATCGATTGAAATTGGTAAACAAGCAGATTTGTTCGCCATTAATTTAAATAGTCTTGAAACCCAACCTATTTACGATGTTATTTCGACACTCGTCTACTCGGCAAGTCGTTCACAAATTAGTGACGTATGGGTTGCCGGCCGTCGCCTTTTGCAGAACCATAAATTAACGACATTAGATGAAGCAGCCCTCCTCGAAAAGGCTAAACAGTGGCAAGGAAAAATCAGCCCGTTTCATCATCAACCCAATAAAGCGGTGTAAAATACTTTCATGACTCAAACTAACGATAATGTAAACCCTAGCGAAATCGAGAAATTCAGTTCTATGGCTTCTCATTGGTGGGATCCTGAGGGTGATTTCAAAACGCTTCATCAAATCAACCCTCTACGTCTCAACCTTGTTGATAAGCTCGTCTCTTTATCGGGCAAGGACGTTCTTGATGTAGGCTGCGGCGGCGGTATTTTATCTGAAGCAATGGCTGTTAAAGGCGCTAAGGTAACCGGTGTTGATTTAGGTAAAGAGCTACTGGATGTCGCAGACCTTCATAGTTTAGACAGTGGTGTTGCCGTTAATTACCAACACATCAGCGTGGAAAATCTAGCAGAGCAGCAACCCGGTCATTTTGACTGCGTGACCTGCATGGAAATGCTTGAACACGTTCCCGACCCTGTTGCCATTATTGAAGCGTGTTCAACGCTTGTTAAAGAGGGTGGCTATGTTTTTCTATCCACCTTAAATAGAAACCCTAAGTCTTACTTATTATCTATTGTCGGCGCAGAATATATTTTAGGCCTGCTACCAAGGGGCACCCATGATTACGCCAGTTTCATTAAGCCTTCTGAGCTCGCGTTGTGGGCCCGACAAGCCGGCCTAGAACTCCAAGATAGCCGCGGTATCGAATACAACCCCATTAGCGCTTCATTTTCTATGACCAGCGACATCAGTGTTAATTATATTTCTGTATTCAAAAAAATGACTGGCGCTAAATAAGCCATCATGACCCCAACCATGAGTGACTGGCAAGTGGACGCCGTCTTGTTCGACCTAGATGGCGCATTAGTGGATACAGCGCCTGATTTAGCCGCCGCATTAAATGCCGCACTGGTACAAAACCAACTGGCTGAGCTACCGTACAAAACCATACGCCCTATCGTGTCGAATGGCGCAAACGATTTAATCAAGCTTGGCTTTGGCGCCCATTTATCTACCGAAAAACACGAAGAAATAAAAACCTTCTTTATTTCTCATTATCAGCAAAACATTGCAAGTAAATCCGCGTTATTTGAAGGCTTAGACGAAGCACTATTGCATCTAGAAAACAAGCAAGTACCTTGGGGTATTGTCACCAATAAGCCAGCATACCTAACCCTCCCGCTACTCAAAGAGTTAAAGCTTGATCAGCGCGCTAGCTGTGTCATCTGCGGTGACCAAGTAAAGAACCCAAAACCACACCCAGAATCCATTTATCTAGCCTGTAAACAAATGAAGATATTGCCAGACAATGCGGTTTATATTGGCGATGCTGAGCGTGACATTCGTGCCGGCAGACTGGCTGGCTTAAAAACCATCGCCTGTGCTTATGGCTATATCCCCGCTACGGATAACATCAATAACTGGCAAGCCGACAAACAAGTCAGCTCTTCAATTGAATTATTAAAAGCGCTGCAATCGTTCACCTAACCCCATTAGAACGATGATTGAACTAAATGATTTTTTATTCATAATTGGCGGCGCAATCATTGGCTTTGCCGCCTGTTATTTCATTATGTTACGCGCTCACTCTAAGCTAAAAAATAACTTATTGGCTCATGAAACTCGTCAGGCTATTGAAAAGGAATTAAGCGAAAAGTCTAAGACTGATGAAGAAAAATTGATGCAGAGTTTTCGCGATAGTTTTGCCGCGCTGTCCGGTCAAGCGTTGAGAGAAAATAATGAAGAGTTTCTAAAACTCGCTAGGGAAAACTTCAGTAAGCAACAAAACAC
>MAAC01010718.1_pt1 | contig 12029 bp, 7 predicted proteins | sample 1115981 | NCBI WGS metagenome assembly MAAC01 (sample SAMN04961126, study PRJNA320927) | seawater metagenome | isolation source: sample BD02T64 sea water enriched with oil for 64 days | place: USA:Gulf of Mexico | collected 2013-07-27 | reverse complement strand
CACTATTTGCCCTTTGGCGTTCCGGGGCTCGGCCTTGTCGTTATCATTGTTGGCCTGACGCTTGTCGGTTTTCTTACAGCGGGATATATCGGCCGCCTTTTGATGCGAACGAGTGAAGGGGTTGTTAAGCGACTTCCTGTTGTTCGCAGTATTTACAGCTGGACCAAACAGGTTTTTGAAACGGTTCTCTCAAAGAACTCTTCTGCTTTTAACGAAGTGGTTCTTGTTGAGTACCCCCATAAAGGATCTTGGGCTATTGGCTTTATTACTGGCAGAACCAAGGGAGAGGTTCAAAGCGTAACTGACGATACCGTTATCAATGTATTTGTTCCAGCAACGCCAAACCCGACGACAGGCTTTTTGCTCTTCATCCCTGAGCAGGACGTTCATCATCTTGATATGACGGTTGAAGAGGGGATCAAGCTGGTAATTTCTGGCGGTATTCTTTCTCCTTCCGAGATCAAAAAACTAACTCAGGAAGAAAAGCAAAAGAAAGCTGTAGAAGAAGAGCAGGCGAGCCACAAACCAAGCATGCTGATGCGCCTTCGCAATTATTTCTTTGCAGGTATGCTTGTCACCGCCCCAATTGGGCTTACTTTTTGGCTTGCCTGGGAAATCATTATTTTTATCGATAACTGGGTCCGTCCCTACATCCCGTTAAAGTGGAACCCTGAGAGTTATCTGCCCTTTGCTATACCAGGGCTTGGTCTGTTCTTTATTTTCCTGACACTGACCCTTATCGGTTTCTTGACCGCCGGGATCGTCGGGAAAACCCTGTTGCGTATCAGTGAGCATTTATTGGACCAGATGCCGGTTATTCGTACTGTGTATGGTGCCGTGAAGCAGATTATTGAGACCATTTTCCAAAAGCACTCAAATGCCTTTCGCGAAGTTGTCCTGTTCCAGTATCCACGTCCAGGATCATGGGCTCTCGGTTTCTATACCGGGGACTCTAATCGCTTGATCCGGAATATCTCCGAAGACGAATCAATCAATGTCTTCCTCCCAACGACGCCAAACCCGACCTCCGGTTTTCTTCTCTTTGTTCCGAGACGTGAGACTAGGATTCTGTCGATGACGGTTGAGGAGGGGATCAAGATGGTTGTGTCCGGCGGGATCGTCACACCAGAAGATCACCGCGTTGGGCATGAGCACGATTTGGAAGAGCAGGAAGCTGCAGAGCGAGAAGACGAAGTGATTTCTGAAAATACTGGCCCAGAAAATACTGGCCCAGAAAATACTGGCCCAGAGAATACAGGCCCAGAGAATACAGAACACGATCAAAAGGCTGCGTCTTAATAACTTAGCCTGATTTCAGGTACTTGACTGCTGTGTCTCGCTCGAAGAGATACAGCAGTACGCGCAGGGCTTGTCCTCTTTCTGATTTCAGCAAGGGGTCTTTGTCCATAATCAGCTTTGCGTCGTTTCTGGCGGTTGCCAGCAGTTCGCCATGACAAGTCAGATCGGCAACCCTGAATTCTGGCAGGCCGCTTTGTCGGGTTCCGAGAACCTCCCCGGCGCCGCGTAGGCGAAGATCTTCTTCTGCAATGACAAACCCATCATCGCTTTCACGCATAATTGTCAGACGGGCTTTACTGGTTTCACCAAGAGGCGCTTGATAAAGCAGGATACAGGTGGATTTTTCACTGCCGCGACCAATACGTCCTCTGAGCTGATGGAGTTGGGCGAGGCCAAAGCGTTCTGCATGCTCGATGACCATGATAGTTGCCTGTGGAACATCAACACCGACTTCGATCACGGTTGTTGCTATCAGGAGATCAACATTTCCTTTTGAAAATTGTTCCATGACGGCATCTTTTTCAGGTCCCTTCATTCGGCCATGAACAAGGCCAACCCTGTCACCGAAACGACTTTGTAGTTCTCTATAGCGTTCTTCTGCTGCAGCAAGATCCGACTTATCGGATTCCTCCACCAGAGGGCAAACCCAATAAATCTTTGTTCCCTGATCAAGGGAACGCGTGACACCATTAATGACATCATCCAGGCGCTCTACGGAGACTGTACGGGTGTCTACCGGCTGTCTACCCGCGGGCTTTTCTGTCAGGCGTGATACTTCCATATCTCCATAGGCCGTCAGCATCAAGGTTCTGGGGATCGGGGTCGCCGTCATAACCAGCATATCGACCCCAGCGCCTTTTTTCGCAAGGGAAAGTCGTTGATGCACACCAAAGCGATGTTGCTCATCAATAACGGCCAGCGCGAGGTCTTCGAACTCAATATCATCTTGGAAGAGAGCGTGGGTACCGATAACCATCTGGGTGGAGCCGTCGGCAATTGCTTCAAGGATTGCTTTACGGGCTTTTCCTTTATCCCGTCCCGTGAGAATGGCGATAGAGATACCGAGCTTTTCAGCAAAGGGTTGCAGGGTTTTATAATGCTGTCTGGCGAGGATTTCCGTGGGGGCCATGATGGCGGATTGAAAACCACTTTCTATCGCAGCCAGCATTGGAAACAGAGCAACAGCTGTTTTACCGCTTCCGACATCTCCCTGAACCAGGCGCAACATACGGTTTGGGCTTTCCATGTCGTCAATAATTTCATGGATGGCCTTATCCTGAGATCCGGTAAGTTTGAAGGGCAGGATATCCAACATTTGTTCACGAAGCGAGCCATCGCCCTTGATGATACGCCCCTTAGCAGCTGTTTGTTGCTCCCGAACCAATGAAATCGCGAGTTGGTTAGCCAGCAACTCATCGTAGGCTAACCGCTTTCGGTAAGGAGAAAAGGCCGTAAGTTCTTCATCAGATAAAGGATTATGGGTTTTCTCCAGGCAAACACGCCAGTCCAACCAATTTTCCTGAGCCTTATGGGCCGGGTCGAGCCATTCTGGCATTTCAGGCGTTAAAGCAAGGGAAGCTTTAACCGCTTTTGACAAAGGCTTGAGCGTTACTCCAGCACTAAGAGGATAAACCGGCTCGACGGTTTTAACATCGGCTTCCTCGTCGATGGGAACCATATGATCTGGATGAGCCATCTGCAGGGTATCGCCAAAGCGTTCAAGTCTTCCGCTAATAACCCGAACTTCACCCGGAGGGAGAAGCTTCATAAGGTAATCACCACGGGCATGGAAAAATATTAATAAAATCTCCCCCGTGTGGTCATGACAGATTACCCGATAGGGACTGCGTCGATTGGGTGAGGGGATGTGTCTTGCAACTGTTATCTTGAGCGTCGCCACGCGATCCGCGATTGCGTCCTCTATCGTTGGGGAATAACGACGGTCAACCATGCCGACGGGTAAGTGCCAGCAAAGATCCAGAACCCTGGGGCCTGCAAGCTTCTCATAAAGCGTACTTAGTCTTGGCCCAACGCCTTGAAGGGTTGATACCGGTGTAAACAGTGGAAAGAGAATCTCTGGGCGCACGGGCTTTGACTTGCAGAAGATGAGTAGGGTGTTTATTAAATGTTCTTATAATGTTTCCTATATCACAGCTTTTTGTGCAAGCGAAACGAACAAGCAGATATAATTCTTTTACAGGTGAGATTTTGATGAGTTCTGAAGTCAGTACCGATTTGGGCACCAGTGTCGATTTGGATAAAAGGCGTAAACAGCTTCGGTTCAGAAGCTGGCATCGCGGCACTCAGGAAGCAGATCTCATCATAGGATCGTTTGCAGATCAACATGTCGGCGAAATGGATATTGAAGAACTAAACCTCTTTGAAAGAGTGCTCGAAATTCCAGATCCGGTTCTCTACGACTGGATTATTGGAAATTCAAAACCGACAGAGAATATGCACAATAAAGTGCTTGATGCGCTTTTGAGTTTTAAGTACGTACCAAAACAAAGATAACCTATCGAGTTGTTACTCTTTTATAATTCTACTCAATTTTATCGCGACCGTTAGATACAAAGATATAATACAGTGAAAACACTTGCTACTCGGCTTCAAGCCGTTGACCGTTATCAGATTTCTGCTGCTCCAGAGGGCTTTGATGCCCAACTTCTGTCTGAGCTTGCGATGGAACTTGCACCGAGGCCTGTTTTACACATCGCCCTTGATGATAACCGATTAGCAGTGTTGGTTGAACTCGTTCAATTTTTTGCACCAGATCTGGAAATAGTTGAAATTCCAGCTTGGGATTGTCTCCCTTATGATCGCGTAAGCCCTCACAAGGATATTCTGGCGGCGCGTATTGATGCTTTCGCAAAACTAATCTCTACACCGACACCTAAAGCTGGCCGCCTGATTGTAACAACGATATCTGCATCACTACAACGGGTACCGCCGAGAGATCTCTTTAAAAACAGAACTCTTGTCGCAAAATCTGGATCTGAGATCAAAACAGATCACTTGCTCAAATTCTTCTCGACCAATGGATATCTTCGTGCTGACACCGTGAGTGAAGCGGGCGAGTTTGCAATTCGTGGGGGGATTGTAGATGTCTTCCCTCCTGGTGAAGAGGCCCCTTTACGTCTTGATTTCTTTGGCGATGAACTCGATACCCTGAGGCGTTTTGATCCTCTGACCCAGCGAACTACGGGTGAAGCGGATAGCCTGGAGTTGAGACCGGTTGGTGAGGCGATCCTCGATGAAAAAACCATTGAATCGTTTCGCAAGGGATACCGGGAAACCTTTGGTACTGTTGCCAAAGAAGATCCTCTATACGAAGCCATATCTGAGGGACGTCAGTACCCTGGCATGGAGCACTGGCTGCCTCTATTTTATGGAGAGCTCGAAACTCTTTTTGATTACCTGCCGGAAGCCGTCATTACTTTAGACGGACAGTCTGAAGAAGCCCGGGATGCGCGCCTTGAATCGATCACCGACTTTTTTCAGGCCCGACAATCCATGGAGTCTTCGTCTGAGGGCGGTTGGGTTTATAAGCCAGTTCCCATGCAGCGCCTGTTTCTGTCCAAAGAGGATTGGGAGGGGATTCTTGCGAACCGGAGCACGACACAGTTTTCAGCATTCGAGTTGCCGGATCATATGGAAAATCTGGTTGAGGCTGAAGGCAAACAGGGGAAAGATTTTTCCGAAGCGAGAAACAGAGAAGACGTCAATGTCTTTGACGATGTCAGGGAATATATCCGCCTGCAGCAGAACGATGGTAAAAAAATCGTTGTTACCGGTTATACGGACGGATCTCGTGATCGTCTGATCTCTATGTTCCATGAGCACGACATTACCAACACGGATATCCTTCGTGATTGGAAAACTATTAAAAAGACCATGCGCAAGCAGGTTCAGTTCCTGACATTGGGGCTTGAGCGCGGCGTCGTTACGCCGAAGGTCGTGTTTATAACCGAGCAGGACATCCTTGGTGAGCGCCTTGCGCGTGCGCAGAAGAAACGTCGTAAGTCAGATAACTTCCTGAAAGAGGTTTCCTCCCTCCAGGACAAAGACTTCGTTGTTCATATGGAGCATGGTATCGGCCAGTATATCGGGCTGGAAACCGTTGATGTTGGGGGAGCGCCTCACGATTGCCTGAAAGTACTTTATCACGGCGGGGATAAGCTTTTTGTCCCCGTAGAGAATATTGAAATTCTTTCAAGGTACGGCTCTGAAGACTCTGGTGCAGAACTTGACCGCCTTGGCGGTGTTGCCTGGCAGGCTAAAAAGGCACGGGTCAAGGAACGTATTCGCGCGATTGCACATCAGCTCATCGGAATTGCGGCCAACCGTCTTCTGCGTAAAGCAGAGACAATTGAGGTTCCCGAAGGTATCTATGACGAGTTTGCCGCGCGTTTCCCTTACCCGGAGACAGAAGATCAGCTAAATGCCATTGCCGATGTCTTTGAAGACCTGCGTTCAGGACGTCCGATGGATCGATTGATCTGTGGCGACGTTGGTTTTGGTAAGACGGAAGTTGCCCTGCGCGCTGCTTTTGTTGCAGTTATGAGTGGCAAGCAGGTCGCTATCGTTGTTCCAACGACTTTGTTGGCGCGCCAGCACTATCGCACCTTTATGGAACGTTTCAAAGGATTGCCGGTTCGTATTGGTCAGCTATCTCGTCTGGCAACGGCAAAAGAGCAAACCGAAACCAAAAAGGGTCTGGCAGCGGGAACTGTTGAAATTGTTGTCGGAACTCATTCCGTATTCTCTAATAATATCAAATATTCAGACCTTGGTCTTCTCATCGTGGATGAAGAACAGCACTTTGGGGTAAAGCAAAAAGAGCGCCTCAAGGAATTACGATCTGATGTTCATGTTCTCACCTTGACGGCCACGCCAATTCCGCGAACGCTCCAGATGGCGATGTCCGGCGTGAAGGAAATGAGCCTGATTGCTACACCTCCTGTTGACCGTCTGGCTGTTAGAACCTTCGTCCTTCCGTTTGACCCGGTCATTATCCGTGAAGCAATATTGCGTGAACATTACCGCGGCGGTCAAACTTTCTACGTATGCCCACGGCTGGCTGATCTGAAAAATTTACATGAACGGCTCAAGAAATTGGTGCCTGAAGTGAAAATCTGCGTGGCTCACGGCCAATTACCGGCACGCGAGCTTGAGGATGTTATGACCGCGTTTTGTGACCATCAATACGATGTATTGCTCTCTACCAGTATTATTGAATCCGGCCTCGATATTCCAAGTGCCAATACTATGTTGGTTCATCGCGCCGATATGTTCGGCCTGGCACAACTTTACCAAATCCGTGGCCGTATTGGTCGATCGAAAATTCGTGGCTATTGTTATCTAACACTCCCCGTTGGCAAGTTATTGAGTAAAACTGCCGAACGCCGACTTGAGGTGATGCAAACTCTGGATAACCTTGGTGCCGGCTTTAATCTTGCCAGTCACGATATGGATATTCGAGGCGCGGGGAACCTTGTTGGGGATGAGCAATCAGGCCATATCAAGGAAGTCGGTGTTGAGCTTTATCAGCAGATGCTGGAAGAGGCGGTTGCCTCGCTTCGTAGTGACGATGTGAACAGTGAAGAGGATCAGGTATGGTCTCCGCAAATCAATATTGGCACCTCCGTTCTTATCCCGGATCGTTATGTTGCCGACCTCAACGTGCGTTTGGGTCTGTACAGGCGTCTCTCTTCCTTAACAGAGCGCGTTGAAATTGATGGATTTGCAGCCGAACTTATTGATCGGTTTGGTGATCTTCCGGAAGAAGTCGAGAACCTGTTGCAGGTCATGCTTATTAAAGGACTCTGTAAGTTAAGCGGTGTTGAGAAGGTTGATGCTGGCCCCAAAGGTGCTGTTGTTTCCTTTAGAAATAACAGTTTCGAGAACCCGACCGCTCTTATTATATTTATTCAAGAACAGGTCGGGACCGTGAAAATTCGACCCGATCATAAGCTGGTATATCGCCGGGCGTGGGACGATGCCGGGAGCCGCTTAAAAGGCGTCAAAATGATGATGGAAGAGTTGGTAAAACTGGCAAAAACACCTGCTTAGTTATGAGTAGTTCGTAAAATGTGGGGTTAGCTATAGACGGCAGCCCATGAAGGGTGACCGTTTTGGATTGCCTGCTGAGCCACTTTTGACCAATCGTAATCCAAGGCAACCAAATCGACTGACCACCGCTTGTTGGTTTTGGTTGCCATCGCAAAGTGAGCATGTGCTGAGCCACATTCTGCCGTGGCGGGTTTATCGTAATCCACATAACGCGGACAACCGACGCTTCCTGGATTAACTATTGTGCTCCGGTTCGGCCCTGATGCAACATGCGTAAGGTGGCTATGACCACACAAATACAGGCTGGCTTTATTAGCTGACCCAATTCTGGCAAATACATCAGAACTCCGCGCCACAGCAAGGCGGTTATCGACCTTGTCCTGAAGTAAATATGTTGTGTCGCTATCAGGTGTTCCGTGAAAAGCGAAAATATCCTCATTCAAGTGAAGACGAGAAGGGAGATTACCTAGATCGCGGCGTTGTAGAACTGTTAAGTCTCTGTGCGCATAGTCATAACCAGGGTTTATCTCCTCTGCCTTACGCTCAGCCAGCCAGCGATCATGGTTGCCGCGTACTGTTGGTAAATCGAGAGATTTTAAATATTCGTAAGTTTCCTTAGGCCAAAAGGGGCCTGAAACACAATCGCCAAGGTTTATGACCAAATCCGGTTTACGCCTATTGATCTCTGCCATCACGGCTTCCAGAGCGAGTAAGTTACCATGAACATCAGATATAATAGCGATTTGCATAAAGGCCTCTTTTGCCATAGGGCAAATAATAAAAAGCTGTTTCGATGAAAACAGACGAAGTTAAAGTTGCCAGTATTGTTAAGTCTGACAGATCTTTATTTTAATAAAAACACTCAACCCGCTTTATCTCGCCAAGATTGAGAGTTATTTCATTTGAAATCAAATTAATTGATTTAATTTCATTTCTACTCTATTGATTATATAGAAAATTTCAGGTTACGGGTGCCTATTTCTTAGCTCGTAAAAATCTAAAAATAATAAATAATAGGGAGCTCAATCCATGAAAAAGATATTGCTTGGCCTTATGGTCGGTGCTGCATTGTCATCGCTTACAAGCTTTGCACAGGCAGAAACAACATTACGTCTTTCGCTTCAGTTGCCGTTGACACATCCCCTCGGGCAAAACGTTTCCAGTTTTAAAGAGGAAGTCGAACGGGAGACCAACGGAGAGATCAAAATTGAAATCTTTCCCTCTGCTCAGCTGTTTAAAGATAAAGAAGTTCCTCAGGCCGTTGCCTCTGGGGCGATTGAAATGGGTGTGGCCTCTTTGACGCGTTTTGTCGGTACTGTACCTGCCGTGGATGCGTTTTATGTTCCCTTCCTTTTCGACAGCGCGGACAAAATAAATGCGGCCACAGCACCTGGAAGCGCCATCCGCAATATCATTGATCCTGCAATTGAAGAAACTGGCGCTAAGCCGTTGTGGTATCAGGCTTTTGGTGGGGCTATCGTCCTGACAAAAGGGGATGCTCCTATTGTAACCCCGGCCGATGCCAAGGGACTGAAAGTTCGGTCTTTCGGGGCAACGATTTCTGATACAATTGAAGCGATTGGTGCTGCTCCAACCATTATGTCCGGCTCGAAACAGTTTCTGGCCTATCAGAACGGTACCGTCGACGCTGGCATGACCGGCATAACGGCAGTTCAGTCCAGAAAATTGTATGAGGTCATGGATCATCTGACCTTAACCAACCATGCTGATATCGAATTTATTGTGGTTATTAATAATGATGTTTGGCACGGGCTCTCTGATACAGAACGCGCTGTCATTACCAAAGCTGGTAAACGTGTTGAGCAGGAGCTACGGACTTCGATTACAAATAAAGAAGCCGCTGCCCGCGAATATCTCGCGGATAAAATCAATATTATCGAACTTACTGATGCTCAAAGAGATGCCTGGAAGAAATCGACTGCTTCTGTTGTCAAAGCATATATGGAAAGAGCTGGCGACAAAGGTAAGGCTATTGTCGAGGAAGCTGGAAAGCTCTAATTAACTTCAATTGTTAAGCTGTATAATCAGGAGCAGTAAGCGTGACTGTTCCTGATTTTATTTACCTCTTGGCCCGAGCTATATTCAGGACGTTATTTGAGGTAAATATTACTCCGTGCCTTAACCTTGGTGCCTTCTTATGAAATCTCTTCACTTATTCTCTAAAGCCATTGATAAAGTTACTAATTATGCTGGTGTCGTTGCCGCGTGGCTTTTTATTATTGTTGGCTTTTCCATTACTTATGAAGTGGTGATGCGCAAGCTTGGCATGCCGACAAAATGGTCAGAAGAGTTTTCTCAGATTGCACAGATCTGGTGTGTTTATCTTGGTATTGCCTTTGCCCTGCAAAAGAGAAGTTTGATCATCGTTGATATTATTGGCGACAACGTGAGTGTCATAGTTCGCAAAGCTTTGGATATGTTCGCTATTCTCCTGACAGCTCTTTTTTGTATTCTTGCTGGCGTAAACAGCTTCAAGGATATTGGTTATTCCCTTAAAACCTCGGCGACGACGGATACTGTTTTGGCTATTCCGATGTGGATTATCCAGATATCTCTGCCTATTGGTCTGGGGTTACTTCTTCTCCAGTGCATTTCTGAACTTTATAAAACGCTTACCGGGAATGAAGAGATTTCCAGTGAACTGGATCTGGTAGAGTAGGACCAAGATAATGGAAATACTGCTTATTCTTTCTGCCCTTATCGGCCTTCTTCTTCTTCGGGTTCCGGTGGCAATTGCCATGGCTTCTTTAGGGGCCATTTTGCTTTGGCTCAAAGGGCTTCCAATGATTATGGTGAGCCAGTTCATGATTTCCGGTGTTGATAGTTTTGAGCTCCTTGCTGTACCGCTGTTTCTCCTGATGTCTCACATTCTACTTGTTGGTGGCATTGGCTCTGACCTTTTTAGGGCTGTTCAGTCCTGGGTCGGACACTGGCCGGGTGGTCTTGCAGTTGCGACCGTTATTACTTGTGCCCTTTTTGCAGCGATTTCCGGGTCTTCAGTCGCGACAGCGGCAACTGTTGGGACGGTCGTGATTGCTGAAATGACCAAACGCGGATATCCAAAGTTCTTTGTTCTGGGGCTGGTGGCGGCAGGAGGAACTCTAGGTATCCTGATCCCGCCATCAATTCCTATGATCATCTATGGTGTGATAACCGAGGCTTCCATTCCAAAGCTATTCCTTGCGGGCATTGGTCCGGGATTATTTCTCGCAGGGCTGTTTATCGCCTATAGTTTTGCCTTTGCCAGATATAACAAAGAGTATCAACGCTCAGACAAGGCAACGCGGGAAGAGCGACTGACGGCAACAATTGCGGCTTTGCCCGTTGCTTTGATCGCGTTTGTAGTTGTCGGGGGGATTTATGGCGGCCTTTTCACGCCAAGTGAAGCAGCCGGGGTCGGTTTTTTCTTGTCGCTGGCGATCGTACTGGCCAAACGCAAAAATACTTTTGCCGACATTCATTCAGCTGCCATGGCTGCGATGAAAACGACTGTCACTGTGTTGTTAATTGTTGCGGCGGCAGCTCTTTTTGGAAAATCGATTACAATCTACCAAATCCCGCAGGATGTTACGGTTTTTGTCGCGACGGCTTTTTCTGAACCTTGGTTGTTTACTCTGGTGATCTGTATTGTCTTGCTCGTTATGGGGCTATTTCTTGAATCCTTAAGTATGCTTTTGATCATGATGCCGGTTTTATTTGAATCTCTGGCGCCAATGGGGCTTCACCCGATCTGGTTCGGGATTATGTTCGTCATCATGATTGAATGTGCCTTGATTACACCGCCCGTCGGCATGAACCTTTTCGTGGTTCAGGCCGTGGGGAAGGCGAAGCTATCCGAAGTCATCCAAGGTGTGTGGCCGTTCGTATTGATTATGCTTGGAACGGCTGTACTTCTGTGGTTTTTACCGGGTCTGGCCATGTACATCCCGTTTGGAAGTAAATTTTAACGGAAATAACCAGAATTCAAAATCAGGTTCGGCGCGAAGCCGTATCAGCTTTCTTCGTTTAACTGCTGAAACCCGATATCAAGCATTTGGGCAAGGGTGTCAGGGCTCTGTGCGCCAGGTAATATATGCTGTCTGTTCACAATGAAGCAGGGTACGCCCGTCAGCCCCAGTGATCTGGCATTCTGATCGGTGTAAAGTACGTCTTCATGGCCTTGGTCACTATCCAGATAAGCTGCTGCGTCAGACAATCCAGCTTCTTCTGCAACCGATAAAAGAACGTCTCTCTCGCCAATGTTTTGGCCTTCTAGGAAGTAACTCTCAAACAGGCGTTCCATGACAGCATCCTGTTTATCCTGTTCTCTCGCGAGTAAGGAAAGGCGGTGTGATTCTACTGTATTCGGTGTTTTCTTGATGAGGTCAAATTTGAACTCAATTCCTTCAGTAAGGCCGGATGCCGCAATTTGTCCATAGAACTGAGTCGCATTGGCTCGGCCGCCAAATTTAGTATCGAGATAATTTTGCCGATCCATACCTTCTTCGGGCATGTCGGGATTTAACTGGAAGGGGAGCCAGCGGGTTTTTACCTCGAAATGAGGGCGCAGGGCTTGAGCTTTTTGGAATCTCTTCAAACCTATGTAGCACCAGGGACAAATTGGGTCGGAATAGATATCGATTTCTATTGATGTTTTG
>MAAC01000858.1_pt1 | contig 12033 bp, 13 predicted proteins | sample 1115981 | NCBI WGS metagenome assembly MAAC01 (sample SAMN04961126, study PRJNA320927) | seawater metagenome | isolation source: sample BD02T64 sea water enriched with oil for 64 days | place: USA:Gulf of Mexico | collected 2013-07-27 | reverse complement strand
GTACCGTTCTGGACAGGGTTTAGTGCCATCATGATAGCCCCCAATCCCTTAATGATGGGGGTTGCCCCAATTCATGGCGTGGTGATGGGTATCGTTATACTCTCCATTGGACCGGCTAATATCGCGTGGAACGCGACGGTCGATTATACAGGCTCAGGTTCGGTTGTTGTACCCTACGAAGTCACAATGGCCTCGAATGAAAGTGCTGAAATTCCCTTTAGTATTTTGAAAAGTGAAGTTTGCGTGTGGACAATTTACCGTCAATTAGAGGAGGCTGGCTTAAAACCGAAAGCACTCATTACGACGAAAGATCGAACGCCAAAGCGAACCTCCTTGCAGGCAGAGAATTTATCAAAAGTGACACAGCGCCATATCTCGTGGGGAGTTGATGGGTTTAAAAATGATATTTGTGGAAAGTTAACGTTTCCTATCAAAACGGACCCAGGATCTAAGAAGTTTTCTGAGATTGAATCGCTTGCTAATGATGTCCAATACCAAAATGCCGTAGCGATAAACCAGCTTATTTCGGATGTTCGAAAGATCGCCTTTTCAATTGCGCTAAAAGAGCAGACGGGCAGCGAGATGACGTTTAAGCAAAAAAAGACATTCATGCAATCGGCTATCACAAAATATAACAGGAATTTGCAGCACCAAATAACGGAGATTTACAAGAATAAATCCGGTAACGTTTTGGCCGAGTTTAAAGAGCATGCGAAGCAAGGAGGGTGGATTTACTCGGCGGGCTGGTTTTGGCGAATGAGTGAACTTCAAGGGCGGATAACAAACGCCTTTCGTTTGAACAATAAAACGTTTAAAAGCCGAGCGGATACCAATGTACCTGAGAATATGGCTACGATCTTATCAGATAATAACGGTCAAATTACCGCATTGTATGACAGCATATCCCCGATATCAGGTATGTCAGCCGAAATTCGACGTATGGAGGAAAGCGGTGAATTAACCCTTTTGGATCAGTTAAATTTGACTCTTGGACAAACAATTAGCGGAATTGTTGTTTCAGGGGATGAAAACCCCTTGATGGCAATCAAACGGGTTGGTGATAACTTAAAAACAGCAGGAGCGATGCTTCTGGGGGTTGGGGCTGGAGTTGCATGGATACCATTTCTTGGTGATAGCGCACAGTTTATTGCTCCACTAGTAAATATGTTGGCCGGATTGCTTATCGTCGGTGGCGTGATGCTGGGGCAATGGATACCACTTCTTCCTTACATCACGTTTTTGTTTGCACTGGCGGGGTGGTTGTTATTGATTGCATCATCTTTTTTAGCGGCTAGCATTTGGGGATTTATGCATGCCTCACCGGCAGGAACACACCAAGCGAAGTCGGGGTATATTTTCTTATTGGATCTTTTTCTTCGCCCGACGCTGATGGTTTGTGGCCTTGTCATTGGGTATCTCGTGTTTATCATTATGAACGTTTTCATGAGCGAGACGTTGTTTAAAATGATCGCTATATCATCCTTTACATCAGTTTGGGATGCGATAGGAAATGTAGCTGTTTATGTCATTATCGAAATGGGATTAGCGACACTGTGTTTTTCATACATCTGGAAAGTACCTGCAAGTATTACGAATCTTTACTCAGGAAATAGCAATATACTCGTTGCCCCTGGGGCAGAGCAGGCCATTACTCAAACACAACGAACGGCTATGATTTTAGCTAACATGCCATCCTCTGGGGCATCTACCCCTACGCCATCAGCTCCACAAGACCCAACACCAGATGGAGGGTCAAAGTCCGACAGTGATAAAAACAGACCAGACCGATACGCCTCTCCGGACTTCGATAACAAAGAACTGTTACCTCAAGCGCACATGCATGCCGGATCAATGCCTGATGTGGACGGTACTTCTTCAAGCCCACAAACAGAAATGGACTTATCCAAGCAGGCGAGGGAAGCCCCTGCTGAAACTAATAACAGTCAAAACAATAAAACAACCGATAGCAACCAAAGTGAAGCGCAATCTGGACAGAGTGCGCTGGATGATTATCATAACGAAGATTCAAATTCAGCTGCCGGTTACGAAGATTACCAGGGGTTTAATAATCTCAGTGAAAACCCTCAACCTGAGGATGACGGATCATGAATGCAGTATTGCTAATAATGTTGCTGGTATTCCTTATTATTGTTTTCCCCCTAGCCCTGATTTCTACAGGTGGTAGCATGCTTCGCTTGCCAAAAGGCTTTTTCGAAAAACACAGGGTTACGACAGGGTTTCATGTGTCGTCAATTGTTGTGGGTATTGTTTTGGGGCTGGCTTTGGATTCGGTAGAGCTTCTTGCCGTGAGTCTTTATTTTACTTTAGCGGTAAACACCTTCGTATTGTCGATATGTGCCAAAGGAGATAACCCCCCTGTGGTACTGTATAATATATATGTTGTGTTCTTTTGGTTCGCCGTTATAGTGTGGATTCCCGCTAGTTTAGGGCTGAAAACAGCGTTTTAGTAGAAGGTTTAAAGTAAAATGATGTCAAATAATAAGCCTATCAATGGGCAGGCACTTAAAGAGTTTCAAGAGACAAATAACCTCAGCGTTATTGATATGTGCTATCACTTTGGCCTTAGTTCACCAAATGCCTATAACGAACTGGTTAAAAATGATGAACCGATTCCAGCAACGCTGGCACTCATTTATCACCTTTATAACGATCTGGGGGAGAACCTCCATCAAGATATTGATGTCACCGAAACCTTTGAAAAAATGAATGGATACGCTAATCCTGACTTGTCGTTTAGGGATTTTAGTGTGATGTTAGGAAAGGCTCATACAGCATATAGCTCATGGGTGAGAAAAGGGGTTGTGCCAAATAAATCCGCAGCAAAATTGTTGTTTGTTTTGGATAGTTACTTGGAACAAAAGGGAAAAAAGGGTTTTGCTCGGTATCTGGATATAGTGGAATCAGAAGCCAAAAGCCGAGGGTCAGAAGATATTCTTAGTGAGCAGTCGTGGGTTAAGTGAAGATCATTAGTTAATGTTGCGTTGTGGAAGACACACAAATACTGCTTGAATAATTTACTCTAAGGTTAGGCGAACACTAAATGAATGAATACTATACACTTGAGATAGGATACAACGGTGTTGATATTACGGATATCGCCTCATTTCCTAGCCCTAAAGAAGCTGTAAACGATTAGCATGCCGCCATATCCATCGCCATTGCTTGCCAATGGAAAAGAATACGACTTATTACACCTTTCTCCCTTTACCTTCACTGTAGAGAGCACGGCAGCACAAAAAAAGTTAGTGGTTTTTGTACGCTTCAGTCTTCACTGTATTGCTGTTAAATATGGCGATATTCCCCATCCTGCAGGGTTTCCCATAATGCTAGATAATGGGGGCCGAGAACGAAGTTTTTGCCACACACGTTACGAGCTATCCAAGCAGTTACCTTGTATTATTCGCGGGCTAGTACAGAAAAAAGTAATACAAACTGCCTCTAGGCGAAATTGGGTTTATACACTGGAAATAGAGACCCCCAAAGGGCCATATTACGTTTTTTTTGAGATACGTAGATCAAGTAGGGATGGGCTCGATTTGGATTTGTTCGTGGAAAGTGCATACCCTAAACTCACAGGGTCAGCACCAAAGTTGCTTGGAAAGATGAAGTTTGCGATGTTATGCGGAAAGATATACCAAGGAAAGGCGGTAGCTACCAGGCGTTAAAACAAAAAAAAGGCGCTAAAAGCGCCTTTTTTGGTATAGCATCCAGACACCACTTAAGCTTTCGCCTCGGCCCGCCTTGCGCGAACACAAGATTTCTCTTGCTGGGTAACGCTCTATCTCATCTGGTTAGTCGTTACGATAGGGGCACCAAATTGGCACTCCTTTGATAATAGTAAACGCTTGGTGTACAAAAGTAAAACATTGTTGTACTAATCGGTTTAGCACAGGAGCTGCCTTTAAGGTTCAATATGCCCTCTAGTACTCTACAAATTGACGGTATTTCGGTAGGTATCATTGGCAGCAACAGCAATCGTGTGGCGGGTATTGCGTGTACGGTATTGCTTACGTAAGCGGGCGATTTGATAGGTGACAGTGCGCTCGCTACTAAGCCTAGCCAGGCTCACTTGCTGTTGGGTTGATCCCGTGAGTAGTAAATGCAATACCTTCCGGTCTTCGTTGAGCAAGGCAGGGTAGGGGGCATCAGCAGATGAGGTGGTGATATTGAATGCCGCGGCAATGGCGAGTAGGTGATCCCTATTGCTGCATTGAAGGCGCTCAATAGCCTCGTTGACATGGTAGCGAATCCCTCCAGCGGCAATACCTTTCTTAAACGTTCCTCTTGGGAAATAGGCTATATTGTTGCTTATTTTTTGATACGACCAACCTTGCGCTAACATCTGTAGGATAACAAGAGTTGCAGGGGTTATACCGAAATGGTCAGTGAAACATACTGTGCGCTTTATATGGCAGTGAAAGCGTACAGCGAGTGCCTGTAATAGCTTTAATTGATTTCTCTGATATGAGCCATAATCGTTATGATTCATAGGTAGCAAAAAACCAGCTCCCGCAACACAAAATGGCGGGCCGTAGTCCAAAGGTATTGTTACTCCAGTCATGTACCCAAATTTCTCATCAAGTATCAAGCCGGTAGCATAGCTATTCGGATAAATGCCAGCTTCAATTTTTTGGATGGTATCATCACCAGACTCCCAAAATCGAAACCTCTCATTGGGTTGTTCGTAGCACATTTGGGTTAAGGTATCGTCGGCAATACTGTATTTTTTTAGGTAGTCAGGGTTGTAATCCGAAAGAATAGTAAGGCGATTTAGTTCTGAAATATCACCAGGGAAAGGAAGGACGGCATAAAGGGCTTGCTCTGTGTTGCAGTATCGCTTTGTGGTGTCTGCGAATAATTCGAAAGCATTGCCTGGGGTATTGATAGGTGCAATTTCCCCGTCAAACTGACGGATGATTTTTTCATAGTGCATAGGGTTTCCTTTTCAGTTGCGCCCCTCTCGTCGATTGACAGGGGCGCATAATCAACTAGTCGCAACTAACGACTTTTTGACCGCCCGTTGAAAGGTAAACTCTGGCTTCACTCAGTGATTTATTACTGTAAAAAATATAAGTGTCTTTGTAGGGGTTTATTCGTTGGCTAAGAGAGACGATAGTACTATCAGTAGCGACACCGATCAGACCAATGCTTTCATGATCCCACCAATCTTGCCATGCGCTATTCGTAACGTCGACTTCAACGTCTTTGTCTGTGCATAAGACGGTTCCTAAATCTGCTGCTAGAGCGTGAGAGGTGAATGTGGTTAAAATGCAGCCTAGAATAATTGCTGATTTTGCTTTCATAAGTATGACCTTTTTACATTGGATTATCGAGGAGGGTAAGGGGCTTGCTGTCAGCATCTTTGCATTGTCAGCGTGCAGGGTAAATTTAGTGGACAGGGAGATTTGTACTAGTGTGTGTTTTAGCAAAACAGTGAAATTATCGAGTGGCGGCATGGGGATTCCTAGCGTACGGATTTTATCCGGTAACAATAGAGGCACTATAAAAGTTAAATGCTGCATTAATGTGGCAAAAATGAATGATAAAGAAAATCGCTAGAAGGGGAGAGAAAAGAGGTGAGCACAGAAGGAGACGGTCGAAATATTACATTTAGATTTATAACACCCGTATTTAACTATAATAGGATGAGTGACTTTCAGCATAAAGGGTTTTATAAAGGAGCAGCCTATACCATTAGTTTGAAATCCTATGGTGATAACCCAACACAGTACTGCCTTTCAGAAGAGGATCTAAATCAACTTTTTAAGTATGGAGGGGAAGGAACACTAAAGTCTTTGTGGAACATGACCCATTCCCAATATAGATGTTACCTTCCTACAAACATCATTCTAGTTGTTGATGTTGTGTTACAGGAGAATGAGGAAATAGAAACATTTTTTAATGCGCCAGAGGCGGTTATGATAAACGCACATATTCTTTCAGCTTTGCAAATACATGCATCAAAGGGAATAGCGTACGAACAAACCTACCAATTTAGGTCGCCATCGATTCAGCTATTCCCTTTCAGCGGTGAATCCTCTGATTTGGAAAATAGCCCGGAGTCAGAGTTCTCGGGGCACAGTGTTTCAAGGCCCCACCAAACACAGTACAACTTCTCACCGCTGGGGGCTGGCCCTTCTATTTTAAGGAAAGTTCAATACGATTGCTGTCGTACAACAATTGAAACGTTGATCGAGAGAGAATGGGATGAAAATAGTACGTTTGATAAAATGCTTAAATTGGCAATAGATTATCAGGAAACCGCTTTATGTTTAACCAATAGCGAACATGGTTTTTTGATTCTAATGGTTGCGGTAGAAGCACTCTTTAAAAAAACCGAAACTGAAAATGCAAGCCATCCATCAAATAGAATTGCGAAATTGCTATGTACTAGCAGGAGAGGAAGAAAAGATATAGCTAGAGATTTCAAGTTACTTTTTAAAGTGCGAAACAGCATTGCGCACGGGAATCCAGATTTTGATGTGAATGAGATTAAAGATCAATACCCATTGTTGTATCAATACTTAACCGCCGCCATCATCGAGCTTTTACATTTGCCCGAAGGTGTTATAGGTGAATCGTACTATGATGATTTAACCGTTTATGTGAATCGCCGCTATGATGACCTTTTTATTGACGCGTCATCGTCATAATCCCGACAACGATACATTTCTTTTTACAGGCTTAATTATTTGCAAGTCTGAAAAGTAAAAGTAGTAAATTAATGTCATGCTTGTGTACGTTTTGGCTGTGTCGTATAAAAAATCACTATCTAAATGTGTAAAAATCATGTGAAAGACATTTTATGTCGGTTGTTTTTTTGATTCTATGTGGATTTTATGCAGGAAATGACAGAAAAACATAAGAGTTTTTACGTTTATAATGATAAAAGGGCTGACTGTTAATGGGTAAATTATTGATTGATTATTGATCGTCGCTTTTTGGCTCAAATTTATCAATGATTGCCTGTGACATAGTCACACTATTATCTTTTGAATATAAAGATAATATTTTCCATGCTTTGTTATCTAGAGATACGGTTACTTTTCCACCATCTATCTTCTTGGCATTAGCTCGTGACTTCCCTGCTCTGATGGCGGCTTTCATTTGATTCCACTGATCATTGTCAAGATATGTTTCACACCAAGTATTTAACCTATTAAGGTGGTGCACCTGCATTCCCTTAAATGAATTTATTGCTTTTGCTCGCAATTTTTTAATAATATATGTCTTTATTTCCAGCTTTTTTTTAAGATATGCGACTGCATATTGACTGGATGAACTATCAATTTTATATCGATGATTGGCCATAAATGAGTCTTATTAAGGGATGATTATCATCACTATATCGTGACAAGGTCACAGTATCAATAAATAGTGTCACACTATTGTCACACTATTGAAAAATGCCAAATTTAATTAGTCAATGTTTTTTGAAAAAAAAATGTGTAGTGCCCCTTTCATTCAAGGTCACTGATGTTATAGTGAATTTGCTAGGAACTGCTTCTGGCGCTTCGATCTAAAATTTACATCGAACGCTAGCGGTCGTCCGGATAAAGGAAGAGGGTACGCCTCGTATCCTTTTCCTTTGTTTTTTTGAATGAAGTTCATTTGTTGCTTTACTCTGAGATACGCTTCAAATACATCCATTTATTGGTTTGGTCTTATATATAAGGTCTACGGATTGCGTGGCAAATCAAAAGAATGCCTGGATACGATGACATTGAAAGGTGACGCTAATAGAATGCTAGTCCGAGAAAATCATGATGGCCGTTATTGTAACAACCATCATGAGTAAAGAAAGGCCAAGTGCTTTAAAGGCGATTTCGTAAAAATAAGCTACATTTCCGAAAGCTTAGCGATGAATTTGGATTCAGCGTTTTTCCAGTCAATGGTTACGTTTTGATGACCAAAACGTTCTTTCCATTTTTTTTCAAGATTGGTCTCTACACGTTTTTTGAAGTCAGGCGAAAAAGGGGGCTCTTGGCTGATGTAAGCCAGATGAATCTGAACGGGTTGTGATTTCCCCGTCGAGTCATTTTTGACTCGCTTTGAGGTGTATACTTTCCAGCTTCTTGTAGCTCCTTGGCGAATGAAGTTGATTTTTACCAGGGTATCTTGGGGGAACATCGGTCTTTACTCAGGAAGGCGCTAAAGGGTACGCAGCCCAGCTATACTGGCACTGCGCATGGCTTTTAGTCTTATTTGCGTCGTATTATCGAAGCAAACGCTTTCACGAGAAAACAGATGGTAATAAAGGCGAGTGGCAGTAATGATGCATCCTGCGTTTCACGGTAAAATACCCATCCCGCCAGGGAAAGTACGATCACTAAAATAATGACCACGATAGAAATAAACTTAAAATTGGTGTGACCCATAGGGGGCACCCTCCGTATGGTGATGGAAAAGGAATAAACGAACCACCAAGAAGGAAACTAAGTCTGCTAGGAACTGCTTCCGAGGTGTTTGCTTTTAATTGCCCCTTTAACCTACTCCCATTGCAAATTATATCAACAGGCACTACAGCAATTTTTCTCTGTGATTTCAATGCTCTTTTGCCAACATCCCGCTTTTACTGGTATTTGACGTTTTTCTGACTGACTCGTGCCAGTGACGCTCCTCTCGTGGTGTTATTATCTTTAAATTACACATTACCCTGTAGCTTGTTGACGTTGAAAAGCGATAACTAGCGGGTGAGCGTGGATAGTCCTCGCTACGCTATCAAAGGTTGGGATTTTGGGAAACGCTGTAGAGGTCGAGGTTTGGGGGGCTGTGGTGGTAGGTTTGACCGCCACCTGGATCAATTTCACATGCGAAGAATGGGTTTGATGCCCACACGACCCAATATGCTGAGCACAGCGTATTCGTTCGCGTGGACTTCCTATGACCTATCCCTCTTTGCGCCTTTTTTTCAAGACATCAACTACGGATTTAGCCTCTGTATCACCATCTTCAGCAGCAAGCTTCACCAAAGCCATTGTAAAGTCTTTAATACCGTGACCTTCAAATGCACCACTGGTAAAGAAATCTAACCAAATAGTTCTTTCACCTTCTTCCATAGGAGATTGATCAGGCTCTATGTCGAAATCCAATGCTAACCAGCGAACGAATTCTAGGGCCTCTCCATCCTCATATAGTCTTACGGCATTAATGTCTGAAACATGACTTGAGAAAAGTGAATAGATTCTGCCTTTATTCGGAGAAGGGTTGAAGACGACAGCCAGACTATTTTCTTTGAATGGCTGAACATATTGGGCTAAGCCGCCACCTAAAGAATGGCCCACCAACACAAGCTTTGAATAGCCGATATGTTGTTTCTTAGCCGCTGAAATCGCATCGTCCGTGAACTGCATGGCAGCATCAAACTGAGTCGTTCCGAAGATGTAAGGGACGAATACAAAATTGCCTCTAAAGAAGTCGACTGCACTATCGGTACCTCGAAATGAGACAACTAGCTCACTAGTATTGTCCGGAAGCGTGCGAACCCAGGACTTACCGTAAAAACCTGTCGATAATAGGTCTTCTTGATCGATATCCAATTGTGTCCATGTTTCGTTTTCGGCAAAAGGAATATGCTCAGCATCCTCATACACAACATCTGAAGCTATGGCGTAAGACCAGCTAAACCTAGCAAAATCACGCTCTCGACGATGTAACTCTGGATCTTTCTTTTCTTGAATATTACCCAAACGCCAATCAGGCAAGTAGCGAAGATCAGCTTGATCAACATTTGCGACATTTTCTTGAATTGTACTGCAACCAGCCAGAACAAGCGTGCTGAATAGAAACGGTAGCATCTTATTTTTCATAGCTTTTTCCTTTTTGTTATGATCGTTTTTGTTAGAAACCCTAATTGTTCTTTTATTGGGGCGAATCCTGAGCATTCAGTTTTTCAATAAGAGCCCACTGCTCTATAAGCCTTTATAGTATCCGGTCATCCCAGTAATTCTTTCGCCGACAGCAGTAAACTACTTTATTTATTACTTAGTTAACAACTATATTACTCTCGGCACTGTCGTATAAATCGAAGTCTGAAAGCGGTATGGAAGAATGATTTTTATAAATCCTATCAAACTGAACTGTGTATGATCACCTTTAAAGGCCGCCACATACCGAACCCCATCCTTCTTCAATGCATGTATCAGGAGCGATAGAAACGGAAGAGGGAGGCGAAGTGGGTTGCGATGCGCTTAAGCTCAAGAACAGAGTTTTTCCAAACAACAACGGATATTCGTGATCTGTAGCCGCCCCTTTGTGTTATAGGTAGTGAAATTTCGAAAATGAAACAGAACACCGAAAAGAGAACCGTACCGCAATTAAGCCAGCGGTCGTTATGAGGTTATATGAGCCAACTAGTCAAGAAAGTAAGAAACGTTATACAGGCTGGGGGGGTGGATTTTAATAGAATCCCAAATAGTGTTACCAGTGGTATTAAAACACTCTCTCTGCAAGAAGGTGAAGAGAGTGTTCTTGAAGTGTTGAGGTCGCTTGAGTCGGAGTTTTTGGCGTATCGCTCTTCAGGATCAGTGGGTTCGGGAATGGCATACGATCATCAATTAAGGCGTCAATGTTGGTATAGATATCATAAAGAACTCCTACAACAAATAGAGAACGAACGTTAAAGGGGCAAGCTTGTGACTAAGCGTTTCAAACGAAAATTTGTTTTTGAGATTGGCAGTGATTGTGAGTCACCAGGTGATATTCCAGAGGAATACTCTAACAATAAGCTGAGATGGTTGTGCGATGTCAGTGTTGAAGGTCGTGACAGCATCGTGGATGAATACACCATTTCGCCCGATAGAAAGATTTACCTTACGGACTTTCTTAGCATCATTAAGGAAGAGGTCGATAAACTGATGGATAACCACGCTGTTGATTGGGGGATTAAGATCTATCGATTAACGCCACATAAACGATAGAGAAGCAGCAGGTTCTTTGATCGGCCAAGGTATCGCGATGGTGTTATGACGTTATTCGACAGTTTTACACATTACCCCCAAGTTAGTGTAATCCCCACAATAGGTCCATCGTCTCAAAAACACCTCTGTCTCTACAGCCAAGATACTGTAAGGCTCACAGAGGAGGGTGTGACATATTGCGGGAATCTGGATATTAGGTGGGGGTCATCAATACCAATTGAAAGTTGGCATATACCAAATAGAGTCCAATGACTAAACAGAACGCGTAATACACTAGTATTTTCTTCCGTGCTTCTGATTCCTTGGCTACATCCCGTTTCTTTTTTTTAAACATGCCTGATTCCTTGGCTGTTGCACTGCACGTATAGGAGGGCGATTACCTAACCAACAAATTGGTTCGGTGTGTTACACATTAACATCGAATGCGAAATGTGGTGTTTTCTTTTGAAACCAGCTCAGTCGCGTAAATTAACTCTGCGTTCAGCTGCTTTATTTGTGTGCTATTCAGGTGTGGCCAAACCTTCTCTGCGAGTTCTTTCATTGGCACCGTCAGCGCTAAATGCTCTTTTAAACGATGACATGTAGCTTCATTTATGTTTTTTGCTCGCCCCTCCAGTAGGCTCAAAAAATACAGCTTATTATCAGCCTCTTCCACGATGAATTTCTCGATCTCAAACTTGCTCTTAGCGATATTGGTATTTTTTAGTTTTTTGGTCATAAGAGATGCGGCTAACTCTAGTTGCATCACACCTACGTCATATTTAGAGGCTGGAGTCTTCTTTAGTTCATCGAGCACACTAGCGCCTGCATTGAGGCTCAAGGATAACAAACACACCATGAAAATATTCTTATACATAAACGTTCCCAATGAAGAAAAATAAGAGTTTCCAGTATAGCAAATTGACATGAACAGGAGCTTAACAGCTACCTAATCCATCCTTTTAATGAATGCAAACGCATTTTCTAAAATAAATTCATTTCCAGAGTCGTTTAAGTACCCAGGCGCATAATTCCAGAAATCATCGTTATCTAATTTTTCAAATTCTGCTTTTAAGTAGTGTCGAAGTTCATCGTCAGAGCTTTTTATTTCAAT
>MAAC01017098.1_pt1 | contig 12040 bp, 7 predicted proteins | sample 1115981 | NCBI WGS metagenome assembly MAAC01 (sample SAMN04961126, study PRJNA320927) | seawater metagenome | isolation source: sample BD02T64 sea water enriched with oil for 64 days | place: USA:Gulf of Mexico | collected 2013-07-27 | reverse complement strand
TCTTCCACCTGTTATTTTGCATTTTTTGTTACAGTTGGAAAATGTAATTATTAGAAGAATTAACGGGATGAGGACTTTCATTTTTAATAGCTATTAAATAGGTTGTTTAAATCGTTAATAGAATTTGCTCCAAGTGAATTTTGGCGGATATAATCCTGATAATCTTGGATTGATTTTGTTTGGGAATTCATGGCTTGAAACATGGAAGAGATGGATACTCCAGAAATATTGTCATTGATCGAGTTTGTTGTTGCCCAAGGAGGTAAGCTATTGTATGAGACTACAGGTTCGCCAATATCCAGTAAGTCATGATGTAATCCAATTGGAATATGATTTGGAGATTCATTCCAGGTATGTTCTATGTAATCATGCCAATTAGAGAATGAGTTTACTGGGAAGCTGTGGTTTGAACCATAGGTTCTGTGCGTATAAGTTACCCCACCTAAATACTCCGCCCATGACTCGCACAGTTCTAGTTTGTTACGGTCAGCGGTGTGTTGGTCTCCATGGCCGCCAGCAATTACGGATTCGTTTACAAGGCCTATCCAGTAACCAAGACCGACTTGGTCATAATGTGAGGTATGAGCTAGCTCATGATAAGCTAAACTCTTCAATTGATCAGAGTTTGGGTAATTAATTCCAACATATACTTTGGGCATATATATTATTAGCGCAATTCCACTCAGAGCACTTCCTAAAGCAGCAAATGGACCTAAATAGAAAGTGGAGGCATAAAAGTTGGCCGCGGCTAATCCCGCCAAATAGTTTTGAGCCCCCATCAAAGCGTAACCATATTTGTTATTTCTACCTACATAGATATCTAGGCCATCTGGAGGAGTATTAATACCGTCAATGTTCATGTAAACATGTGCTTCATGAACGGCATTGTTAACGGTTGCCGCTCCCCAATAAATATGAGCTGCGGAGCCTTTATTTGTCCACATATTGTATTTTATGCTAATGTTATTAAAATAAGGCCCGGATAATTTTCCTACATAATCCTTTACGGTGACTATCCATTGCCATGTAGCTTTAAAACTGTTTTGAGTTCCTCTAATTCTGCATCTATTATTTTTGAATTTCACCCAAATCCATGCTTTCCCTTTGTACTCCTCATAAATTTGCCAGCATCCTTTGTCATTTGTCCATCTCGTATCTTGGGTAAACCAAGTGTCTTTAATTATTACCTTGACTCTTTTTAGACCTTGGAAACCTAACTGCGTATCTTCTACCTGAACACACCCTCCTGGATGTCGAGCATGTGGAGATAATTCACACCCGCATGCATTCGTAGGTCCTGGTGGAGGTGGAGAACAATCGCAAAACCATTCCCAACTAGGCGATCCTCCTGGATTATTGTTTATTAAAACAGGAGTGCAACCGGGTGGGCAATTGGGTGTAGCAGGTACTTTTCCAGCAGCATCCGTCCCAATATCTGTAATTGTATATCCCGTATTTGCAGGTAAATATTCCTCCAATCGGGATAAATTATCTGTTAATCGAAAGCATTCTGTAATTAGTAGAGGGTCTTTTGATTTTAGATATAGATTATCAATTATTTCATATGGAACGGTTGGAAACACAAAATTGTTGTGTACTACCGCATATAGAATAGGATAGGTGCCTTCAATAGGTTCTTGGTAATAGTCACCAAGAGTGATAACTTCATATTCTAATGGAAAATCATAATATTCTAGATCTGTATTTTCCAAAGTTTGAATATCTGCAAGGCTCGAAGGTGTAAACTTGACATATAAAAAATTAGCATTGATGTTAATTATTGGGTTTTGGTAAAGGTTATTTTGTGCGTGTAATACGATGCCGATTTCGAAAGGATTGGTCCTTTTTATTCCTAGAATGGTTTTTTCGGGTTCTATAATTCCGGATCTTGAAATAGTGTTTTTTTGATCTGTTACATTAAATATTATTTCAGTAGGCAGACTGGTAAATGGATTAATTTCTTTTAATGGTTTTTCCTTGGAACAGGAAAATATAAAGAGAGTAACTAATAAAAAAATACAAGGGGTTTTTAGGATGTTCATTTTGAAAGTTTTTTTGAGCTAATTGCTCTAGTGACTTAAATGACTAAAGATCAAATATATAAAAAATAATTTACGGATGCGAATCCTTTTAGTTTTTCACTTTCTAGTCCTGAAATAAGTTGACTCAAAATCAATTAATTATGAATTTAGGATTTAATATGTACAAAGAACACAGTCACAAAGAGGACGATTTAGGCTCTGTATTAAATAGAGTATATCGTCTAGAAAGTCCAAGCAGGGGTTTCTAATAAAATGAATCAGGTCATGCCGTTTTTAACGGTGGTCTCCACTATTTTTATTCCACTCACTTTTTTGGCGGGTATTTATGGGATGAATTTCGCAAATATGCCAGAATTGCAAACGCAGTACGGGTACTTTGTTACCTGGGGAGTGATGGCACTTATTACCATTGGAATGATTCGTTATTTTAAACGAAAAGAGGGGGTGTAAATAGTCTTACTTTTATAGGAAATAAAAAATATGGAAAAGGATATGACTAAAAAATATCTAAAGGAGGATTTCACCATTCTATGGCGTCCCCAAAAATGTATTCATGCAGCGGTTTGTGTGCAAATGTTACCGGATGTTTATGATCCACAGCAAAAGCCTTGGATAAAGCCGGAAAATGCTTCTGTGGAAGAATTAAAGAAGCAAATTAACGCCTGTCCATCAGGAGCATTAGCTTATGAGGATGGCGTATTTATTAACCAAGATAAAATGCAAAGTATGATTAAATTGACAGTTCGGAAAAATGGCCCTATCATCGTTACGGGCGAAATGGAGATTACAGGTATTGACGGTGAAATGGAAACAAAATCAGGTGTTACTGCAATTTGTAGATGTGGCGCTTCCACCAATAAACCTTATTGCGATGGGAGTCATGCCAAAATTGAATTTAAAGGGTAATCCTTAACTTTCAACTGCCATCACAGAACATTACATTTGTGATAAATCTCATGTATGCGTAATATTTTATGGTTTCTTGTAATGGCTGCAGTTTTGGGCTCCTGTACTGGAAATGGAACCAAAGAAGTATATAAGGAGAATCCGGTTGTTCATCCTACCACACCTTATTTAGGAGCTCAAAAATGTAAAGAGTGTCATGCGTCTAGCTATTTGGAATGGAAACAATCGGATCACTTCTATTCCATGCAAAAAGCTACGGATCAATTTGTTCGTGGGGATTTCAATACCACCTTTTCTGCCGATGAAATGGATTACCGTTTCTTCACAGAAGATTCAACCTATCAGGTGGAAGTCACCGAGCTGGGGAAAACAAAAAAATATCGGGTAGCATATACTTTCGGATGGCACCCCTTACAGCAATATTTAGTAGCGACTGAGAATGGGAGATTTCAAACCCTTCGTGCCTCTTGGGATACCGATAAAAATAGATGGTTCCACCAAAATTCAGGTACAATTGTGGAGCCACACGATTGGTTAAGTTGGTCCAAAGGAGGGCAAAATTGGAATACCATGTGTTCCTCGTGTCATTCTACACATGTTCAAAAAAATTACGATCAAGAAAAGGATAGTTTCCGTACCACTTACCAGGAAATTAATGTAGCATGTGAATCTTGTCACGGACCAGGTAGAGGTCATTTGTTAGCTATTGAATCCAATGAAAAAGATCCGTATGCTGATTTATTGTCGGCAACACACCAACAAAAAACAGATAACTGTGCCACCTGTCATGCCCGTAGAACTATGCTGGAAGATTCGGGAGATCCGAGCATGGAATTTTTATCTCATTATTTTCCACAATCGTTAAACACGGCATTTTACGAACCCGATGGTCAGATAAAGGAAGAGGATTTTGTTTATGGTTCATTTTTATCCAGTAAAATGCACCGTAACCATGTGACTTGTATCAATTGTCATCATCCCCATACGGGTAAATTAAAAAAGGAAGGAAACAATTTATGTCTGCAATGTCATGATCAAAGTTATACGGCATCCTCCCATACACATCATTCTGAAAATAGCGAAGGTGCCCAATGTATTAATTGTCATATGGATGGTAAATACTTTATGGGTAACGATTATCGAAGAGATCACAGTTTTCGTATTCCTAGGCCCGATCAATCGGTTAAATACGGTACCTCAAATGCATGTAATTCATGCCATACAGATAAGGATCCTAAATGGGCTTCTAAAAATGTAGTGAATTGGTTTGGTACGGATCGGGCATATCATTTTTCGGATGATTTAATACCCGGGGCTGCAGGCGAATATGGGGCGATGAATAACTTGAAAAGTTTGTTAGCAAATGATTCTGTACCGGAAATAATTAGAGCGACCGTAATAGATTATCTGAAAATAAACACCTCTATCGAAGTCTCCCAGTTAATCATTGATGCGCTTTCGGATAAAGAGCCTTTGGTGAGATTGAAAGCCTTTTCTAGTTTAATGTATTTCCCCGAGAATTACAGAACACAATATGGTATGATAGGGATTAAAGATGAAATTAAATCGGTTCGTATAGTGGCGTTTAGATCCGTAATCGGAGTAGATCCATTGAGTTTAAGTCCGGAAATGGAACAGATATGGGAAAACGTGCATGCGGAGTATTTAGAGTACCTGAAAACCAATGCCGACTTTCCCTCTGGGCAATTATTGATAGGAGAATATTACATGACGATTGGGCAAACAAATCAAGCGATTAATGCGTATTTCCGTGCGCTCAAAATGGACTCCTTACAATTGGATGCTTACACCAATTTAACGATTTTGTACAGTGGTCAAGACCAAGCTGAAAAGGCAAGTTTAGTGTTAGATATGGCTATACGGGTTTTTCCGAATCATGCAGAGTTCTATTACTTTATAGGCTTGAATGAAGGTGCGTTAGGAAATGACGATGCTCAAATTCAAAACTTGAAACGTGCTTTTGAAATAGCTCCAAAAAACCCGAAGTATGCTTATAATTATATCTTGTTGTTACACCAATCCGGACAACAGAAAGAGGCAAATAATTTTCTGAATTCGGTTTTGAAAACCCAGCCCAATAACCCTAAATTTCTAGAATTAAAAAAGTATTTCTCCTTAAATTAAAGTTCCATATCCTATTCTAATGAAAAGTTAAAAGCAGTTGTTTCTAATTTCTTTCCCGAATTGAGTACGAAAGTTTTGCATTAATTCATAGATCCCCTTTTTGTCTTTTGGAGGACAAACCTCTATTGTTTTTTAGTCTGCAGGTATTTGAAAAGAAAATTCCCTTTAATTTTACTTCTCGTTTCTTAAATTAATACCAAAAAAATTATGCTAGACTATATTCAAATGGACCAACATCTTCATCAGTTATCGCAAACCATCGCGAAGGCGAATAGAACTTTTGTTTTGCCAAAGGAAGACGATAGCCATACCAATTTGTTTTTTGATCCCGTTTCATGTCGGATATATGGACGTTGGATGGATACAGGAAGGGGTAGATTAATAGTAGCATTAAACCTTGTAAATAGCCAATTTGAATGGTTAAATGATACGCGGGAAGTACAGCAATCCGTTTCAATGGAAGGAAAAACACAAATGCAAATCGAATTAGAAATAAACGATAAACTGCCCTCTTTAGGTTTAAATCCCTCCGGCTTTTTGGCAGAAATGCATTATGAAATTCCCAAGTATGAATTCGTAAATCAGGTGTATTCCGAATTGCCCGTGGTGTCTGTAAAAGAATGGGTGAAATGGCGATCCTTAGCCAATCAGGCGGGTCATTTAGTTACCGGAAATCTCCAGGCCCCTGCTGAGGTAAGAATTTGGCCACATCATTTTGATACGGGTATTTATGCAACGCCTAATAAAAACACCGGAATTGGTTTTGGTTTAGCCATGCAAGATACCTTGGTGGGAGCTCCTTATTTTTATTGTACAGGATACGATTTGAATGGAAATGACTTAACGTATTCGGAAATGCCGGATCTTACTTTTGGCCATTGGGTAGTTGGAGGCTCGTGGAACGGGGCAGTACTTTCTTTATCGGATCTCACGGATAACGAATTGTTGAAAATTCGGGTGTTTATAGACGAATCCGTGAATTGGTTTTTGAAGCGGTAAAACTCCATGAGTTTGAATGATATTTTAGGGTTTTCGTTTTACCGTGTCGCTGAGGCTTTTTTTTCTATTTACTAAATAGAAGAGTTGCACGATAACACTATTTCTCTACTAATGACAACTGTATCCATAGTTAACAAGGAAATTTATTAATAAGAATTCTATTTTATTCACCCAACTACTTGTCCTACCTTTGTTGGGTATTCACACAAATAACTATTATGATAATCCGTAATCTAGTCATCGCATTTAGTTTTTTACTCACCCTGATTTGTCCAGGCATGGGTTTTACTCAAGAAGTAGAAACAGCGTTTTCATGGCCTATGGAACTGGAGGGAGATAAAGGTTTTGTGACCACTTTGTACCAGCCCCAACTGGAGTCTTTTAATGGAAATGTATTGTCGGGGAGAATGGCTTTAACGGTAAAACCACCAGAGGAGGAAATGGTTTTTGGTGCCGTTTGGTTTCATGCTAAAATGGAAACAGATCTGGATAACAGAATGGTACGACTGGTTTCAATCGATATCACCAATACGAATTTTCCAAATATGGTGAATAAGGAGGATTCCTTGAGGTTTACCAATTTTTTGATTAAGGAAATAGAAGCTTGGGATATTGTGATGTCTTTAGACCGGCTAACCGCTAGTTTGGAGGAGGTAGAAAACTTAAATAAACTGTCGGGTCAAATTAAAAATGACCCGCCACAAATATTTCTTAGAAAATCGCCCGCAGTATTAGTCATGATTGATGGCGAACCTCAACTTAAAAAGGAGGAAGATTCAGGCCTTGAGTATGTGGTTAACACTCCGTTTTTTATTGTAAAGGATTCCAAGTCGACTTATTATATTAACGGTGGAGAGTTTTGGTATTCTTCTACAGAACCTACTACCGGATATTCAGAAATCACGAAAATACCTTCAAATGTAAAATCTTTTTCTGAAAAGAATCAAAGAGAAACCGCTACCGATTCCATAGCGGAAACCTATGATAAAGCACCCGAAGTATTGGTAGAAACAAAGGCATCCGAATTAATTATTGTAGATGGTGAAATGGATTATAAATCCATTGAAGGAACTACATTGCTATACGTAAGTAATACTGAAAGTGATGTGATTATGGATGTAAGTAGCCAAAATCATTTCGTTTTATTAGCTGGACGTTGGTATGCTTCTAAATCGTTAGAAGATGGGGATTGGAAATTTGTAGAACCCTCCGATCTTCCAGAGGAATTTAAAAATATTCCAGATAGTTCGAGCATGGGAGATGTGCTGGCCAGTGTGCCCGGAACACCACAGTCGAAATCAGCGATTTTAGAACAGTCTATTCCGCAAACGGCTACGATTGATCGGAAAGAAGCAAAAATTGAAGTGACCTATGATGGAGATCCTAAGTTTGAACCCATCACCGGAACCGATATGCAATATGCGGTGAATACGGATAAATCAGTGTTGCTCATTGCTGGAAAGTATTATGCCGTGGAAAATGCGGTTTGGTTTTTTTCTGATAAACCTATAGGTCCTTGGGAAGTATCTGTAAAACGCCCAGATGGGGTAGATAATATTCCGCCAGAGTCGCCTGTTTATAATGTGAAATATGTATACATCTATGACTCCACTCCAGAGGTAGTTTACGTAGGTTATACCCCAGGTTATACATATAGTTATGTGTATGGAGGAGTTGTGGTTTATGGTTCGGGTTATTATTACAAACCTTGGTATGGCGCCTATTATTACCCGAGACCTGTAACTTATGGATATGGGGTGCATTACAATCCATATACCGGATGGGGTTTTACCATTGGTGTAAGTTACGGATGGGTAAGTTGGGGATATCATCCTTATCATTATGGGTATTGGGGCCCTAGAGGTTACCATGGAGGATACCGACATGGATATCATCATGGCTATCATAATGGGTACCGTAGAGGGTATAACAATGGATATCGTGCGGGTTATGCTGCCGGACATAGAAATAGTAATCAAAACGTTTACAAGAACCAGCGAACGGGTGTCAAGCAAACCGGGAACATCAATCGAGGAAATAAGTCGGTTAATAATAGAGCAAGACCTTCCACAAAACCGAACAATATGTATTCGGATAAGAAAGGGAATGTGTACCAACGAGATAATAAGGGGAATTATCAAAATAAGAGTAATGGTGCTACACGTCCGTCTAAGGATCAATTTCAAGGTCAGGGAACCAAGCCCACGGGAGCAGCTAAAACGCCCGCAGCAAAACCAGCGCAACAACCCTCCAAAGGTACAGGGGCTACAAAGCCTCAGCAATCGCAACAACAAAGACAGAACTTGGACCGTTCGGCTCAAAGCAGACAACAAGGAAATCAAAACTACCAACAGCAGCAACAACATCGTCAGTCGCAATCTCGTCAGCAAAGTAGACCTCAATCCAGACCCTCAGGAGGGGGCTCTAGAGGTGGCGGTGGTAGAAGACGCTAGTCTGTTGATCTAGGACACAGTGGTACGCAAGTGCATGCTTAGTTTCATTAATCTACGCAGGTAGATTAAGAGGCGAGTAGGAGAAATGGAATCTGTTTTTAGAAGAATTGAAAAAGCAGACTGCCATGGGAGCAGCCTACTTTATCCATCGTTTGAAAATATAATGAAGTGATAATTTCCGTTTGTTCTACCCTTTTCATGTTGTTGAATAGGGTAGCTGCTCAGCTTTACGTTGGAATTGTCGAATGGGTTGGTGTGGAGTTGGAAACTTATTTAATCACGGAGGTCCGTATTTGTATTTAGAAGGTTAGTTGCTTGATTTGCAATAAGTATCCGGTATGTTAAGTTTTTTTTTCAAAATCGCATAAATTAAATTTTATCGGAAAAAGTGGCCCGAATTAGGACGAACAACTTAGGGTTAGAAGCAGGTATAGTGGCGGTTCGGTTCCAAAAGCTAGTTAAAAGGTATAGGATGAAGTGTGCAAAAAAAAGCCCCAATTTTTTAGGTTGAGGCTTTCTTAACTACTTTAACTTCTAGTTGATGTAGAGGTCTTTTTCTTTAATTAGAATGACTTCACCTAATTGTTTTAGACGGTCCAAATCAAACATACTTGCATCGCCAACAATGGTAATTACCATGGGCTTACCTTTTATCTCTCTGTGTTGGAAATTGACAATGTCTTCAAAATGGATCTCTGGATACATTTCAGCATTTAGTTTATTGGGATCATCGTTATATCCTGCAAGGTCCCAATATTTATAGGCATTTATTAAATACCTGAAATTTGGCTTTGATGACTGTGCTTTTTCCATCAATGCGGAGGTAATTCCTTCCATCCGCTCTGGTTTCTCAGGCATGAAATTAATTAAGGAGTCCATGATCGCAATGGCATCATTTGTTTTATCCGATTGACACCCAATAAACCCTGCGAAATTAGAAGGTAATCCTTCCATTTTGGGGGTTTGATAATAACCATAAGCGCTGTAAGCTAAAGATCTAAATTCCCTAATTTCTTGGAAAACTAAGCCTGACATTCCGCCTCCAAAGTAATTGTTAAAAGCGTTTATTTGAGGCATATTTGAGTTTTTACGTGCAGAACCTGCGATATGAAAACGTATCTGACTCTGAACCGATTTCTTTCTGTTAATAATGTAAATTTTGGTTTGATTAAAAGTCTTTTTCTCTCGTATGGAATAAGGAACCCCAGGTGTTAATTCTTCGGTAGTGACTAAATGTTTATGACTTAGGGAGGCTATTTCCTTGACAGGAATACTTCCCGTATAATTAATGCTTCCTTCGTATTTAATAACGTTTTTAAATAAGTCAACCAATTCCGCACCGCTTAACTTTTTCATTTCTTTTTTGGTCAACTCACGTTGCAAATCTGCGTTTTCTCCAAGAAGGATGTGCGCATGTAAACTACTGGAAATGTAAGAAGGTTCATCTCTGTCAATTTTCTTTTCCCCTTCTAAATCACCCTTGAAGCTTTTCATTTTGGTTTCGTCTGCTTGAACATTCAATAGAAAATCTTGGGTTAATCGCATAATCTCAGGTAGGTTTTCATCTAAACCCTCAATATGCATACTGAAATGATTGTTGGAAGCCGAGAAATAATAAGAAGCTCCAAATTGGTGAAAATCTTCTTTTAATTCGGTAGAAGACTTGTCTTTTGTACCCGCCATAGAAAGGTAATGGGCTACATATTGTAAATTAGGATAAGTGTTTTTTCCTACGTTATATCTAATCTCTAAATCAAATACATCGTTAAAAGGGTTTTTTACCGCAAACACTTTCATACCGTTAAATGCATCCATTTTTTGAATGTCTTTTTCAAAATTAACATAACGAGGGGTCACTTTTGTCGTAGGTATTTCTTCTAATTCTTTTGCAAATACAGAAGGACCTTCGTTTTTGGGAGCCACAGGTTCAAAATTGGGTTTTTCAATTTTCTCCTTTTTAGGGAATCCCATTTTGGATTCTAAACAAAGGTAATTGGCTCCGTAATATTTATTTGCTACTCGAATAATGTCTTCTCGAGTTAAGGTATTTAAGGCTTCATACTTTTTATGGAAATCTTCAAATGTTTGCCCTTCCATAAAAGCAGAAACCATATTCATGGCCCGTGATTGGTTGCTTTCTTCTTCTAAAGCAATATCCTTTTTCTTGTTCAATAAAATCGCATTGAAATACGCGTCCGAAAACTCGCCCTTTTTTAATTTGTCTATTTGGGCCAAAGTAAGTTCCCTGGCTTCATCAAAGCTTTGGCCTACGACCTTAGGTATGTAGACAATCATCGTACTGGAATAATCGTTGTAATTCATCGTCATAGAAATGGATTCCATCAACTTTCCTTCTTCCGATAGTTTATCTAAATAACCCGTTCCTTCGTAGTTGGATAAAAACAGTTCCGTAATTCCAAAGGTGAATGCATCTTCCGATCCGTTTTTAGGGGTACGGAATCCTAGAATACCTACCTTTATAGGAGACATTTTCACCTCTATGGTTGTTTTTCCTTGAAAGGCTTCTTCTTCATAATCCGGGAATTTTGGGACATCACCCGTTCGCCATTTACCAAATTTTTCTTCAATCATTGGTTTTATAGTTTCCGTATCGAAATCTCCAGATAACGCTAAAATCATATTATTTGCCACATAATACGTGTCATAGAACGCATACATTTTTTTTATGGATGGGTTCTTTAAATGTTCTATGCTTCCTAAAATAGTTTGTGTTCCGTACGGATGTACTTTATACATCTGAGAATTATACTCCTCTAGTAATTTACCAAAACCACCATCCATAGAAATGTTTTTCTCCTCGTAGACGGTTTCTAATTCGGATTGAAATAATCGGAATACGGGTTTCTCAAAACGATGACTATACACCTCTAACCATTTTCCCATCTGATTGGAAGGGAACGTATTAATGTAAGCCGTATAATCCTCGGAGGTAAACGCATTTACACCCGTTGCTCCCATCGCTTTTAAAATATCGTCCATTTCGTTCGCAATGGCATATTCACTCGCTTTTTGGGAAACCCTATTAATGCTTAATTGAATAGAATCTCTTTGCGCTACAATTTCAGTAGCCCCTAATTGTTCGTACAGGTAGTTAATAGAATCTAAATAGGGTTTTTCCTTATCGAAATTAATAGTTCCCATTTCTTGGGTGCCTTTAAATAAAACGTGTTCCAGGTAATGGGCAATTCCGGTAGCGTCATGTGGATCGTTCTTTCCCCCCGCTTTTACAGCCACCATTCCAAATACCTTTGGCGCATCGTGGTTTTCGCTGAGCATTACGGTAAGTCCGTTGGCTAATTTGTATTCGGTAACCTTCATCTGGTTTCCCAAATCTTGCGCTTGAATACAAAGGGTACTACCTAGAGCCATAATGGCTACCAAGCTTCTTTTCGAAAATTTCATGTGTTATTTGTTTTAGGTGGAGTCAAAGCTAGGTTCTTTTAACGGTTTCCAAAATCTTTTTTTTTATCAACA
>MAAC01000857.1_pt1 | contig 12045 bp, 11 predicted proteins | sample 1115981 | NCBI WGS metagenome assembly MAAC01 (sample SAMN04961126, study PRJNA320927) | seawater metagenome | isolation source: sample BD02T64 sea water enriched with oil for 64 days | place: USA:Gulf of Mexico | collected 2013-07-27 | reverse complement strand
AATGGGCTCTAACCAGCCCTTCGCCGCAGGGTTCACGAACGGCCGCAATGCGCCGTTCTCGACAGATAGGGTAAAGAGAAGTGGTCCGATTGCTGCACCAGGCACATTTCGGCGCGAAGGGCGGGTAGCGGACCTTCGCTGCAAGAGCGTGATGGTTTTCACCGATCGAAGGAAGCAGACATTGCCGAACTGGCGTCACGTCACGCGCACATTTTCAGCAGAAAGGCAAGACAGCGGAAGTCAGCGGCTAGTGCGGCCGCCGTGCCTCGACTTTCAAGAAGCGGACTTTCGAAACCACTCTGAACACTGAAAGTAGATTGTCTATCTCTTATTCCACTCCTCAGTAAGTACGTGGTCCAAGAGCACTTCTTTATCAAATCAACCTATCTGGACCCATAGGCGCTAACGTCAGACAGCCCTCACCTGACTCACCTGCCTGAACTCCAGAAACTTGTTTTTTTTCGAGATAGTGGTACCCTTGGACCATATTGTGTGGCTGTTGGAGGCCTAAAGTGCTTTTATTTGATGGACATTTTCGTCGTGCTGGATTTGGTACTATCGCATTTCTCCTCTTAATGGGGTGCGAAAGCACATTTCGTGGAGAGCCGTTAGAAAATCGATCCGGGAAAAGTAACACCTTTTCAGAAACAATTCTCGATCGGGCTCTCGCTCAATCAAACGTAGACAGCGCACTTGGATCGCAATCTACCGAAGACGATGGACAGCTTATCCTCGCAAGAATGGCCGAAATTGATCTGCTCTATCACGACTATGAAGTCGAATTACTAACGGAATCTCAACGATCCGGCCTTGGGTTTTCCTTGGCTGGAATTCTAACTTCAGCCGCGGGAACAGTTGCAAGCGGCTCTGCTGCTCAAAATCTTGCGCTTGCAAGTACCTTGGCCCAAAGTGGTCGGACGGCGTTTCAGAAAGAGGTTCTTGCAGAACGAACCATCAATGCTCTGATATCGCAGATGCGGGCAAACCGCGCCCAAGTTAAGGGTGCCATTTATCAGAAGTTAGGAACCAAGCGTTACACCGTAATCGCCGCTCTTAGCGACCTTGAATTGTACCAACAGGCTGGTACGCTCCCCTCTGCTCTCGTCGAATTGGGTGAGACTGTTGCAGAGGTACTAAAGGTAAGCGAAGCAAAAGCACAATCCGCCGAGCAAAATTTTCTAAGAATCAGCAATGTTGAGTTTCAACAGAGCGCCGCCCTGACAAATGCAGATCTCGACGGAGACTTTACAAAACGCAAGACGGCTCTGAGCGCTGCAGTCAGGGACGGCAGCATCTCTGCGCAAAAAGTTCGCGCATTTTTTGACCAAGAGTTCACTGACCCTGAGCTTGCTGGAGACGTGGCAGCGTTCGTTTCGGTTTTGAAGACGCGTGAAGCATCGACTGATCCAGATGTTTTGGCGGCGCTAGATGCAGCAGTTCGCGCGAAGCTATCAATTATGATCGATGCTGCAAATGTTGCGCAATTTTCAGAAATCGCCAGCAAGCTAGAATAGGAGAACGATGTGGCTATTGAACTCAAGATATTACAGAAAAAAGTCGAAGGCAGCATTTCACAGGCCCAACTCGACGAGGAAGTAGACCGCCTTCTTTCAAACCCAAATATCGTCGCAGCCTACGCAGAAGGCGAGGGAAACCAAAGAATTTTTAATATTGTTGTGCCCTCGGACAATTCGATTTTTGATTTGGCAATTCAGGGAATATCAGCCCAGGAATATTTTAAGGGCAAAAACGTCGAGCAACTCATCGAAGACTTTGTCAGCGGTAAAAGCCTGGGCGGCTTGTCAGAAAAATACGAGAGTAATCGTGATAGCAGCGCCATTGGCGAAGACTCGACAGGCGGCTTTAGTTATGGCCGCTACCAAATCGCCACAAAAACGGGAACAATGAAAAGTTTCCTAAACTTTTTGAAGAATACGCGACCTGACATGGCGAAGGAGTTAAACGATGCAGGCGGCTTTACGGCCGCCCGTAACGGTGATCCTAGCTTCAAGGGTGCTTGGAGGAGCCTCGCCGCTAATCCAGATTTTCCTGGGGTGGAGCATGCGTTTATAAGGGCGACACATTACGATCCTTTTTTGCGCCGTCTGCGCGGTGACGATGGTGATGACGGCAAAATCGGCTTGAATCTCACCGAACGTTCGTTCGCGCTGCAAAATGTTGCTTGGTCAACCGCCGTTCAGCATGGATCCGCGAATTCAATTTTTAAGAACGCCCTTGCTGGGGAGGCGATTGACGACAGCGTGCCCCAACCAACCGACGAGACGATTATTCGCAAGGTCTACGCGGAACGCTCAAAAGTTGACCAGTATTTTTCGAGGTCTACAGAGAAGGTTAAACAGAACGTTCTTGACCGCTTTAAAAAAGAACTGCCAGATGCGCTAGAGCTATTGGTTCCCCCTGTCCCCGTTTGAATGTCATTTTAGTTCTTGGGGCTAGAGAGAAAACTTTAAGGTCGACCCGCCAGTTTCGTTTGAGATTTAGCCAACTTGGACTTGAAGAAACGCTGAAGCAAACATTAGAAACGAGCACCGCAGACACAGGGAGCGACGGAAAGGCCGATCGTCTTGAAAATCGCCTACAAGAGCAAGTCAGGGCAGTGCTGCGGGACAGACGCGCCGGACCCAACGACGATTTAGCCACCGATGATGATTGCCACCACCTGACAACTGCTTTTGTGGATGTCGGTTCCTTTGCTTAACCGAAAAGTCCTGCAAAGTGACGGCCTGGCTCTCCGTAATGCTGCGAGCCGCATGAATGTCGGCTTTCGTGAAGCGGAAGAACCGACCCGAAAGTGCTTCGAATGGCGGCAATGGGCCGTTTTTGACCGTTATGGTAGTGGGAAGTAGCCCATTGCTGCACCAAGCACATTTCGACAAGAAAGGCGGATTGCGGTCCTTCGCTGCGAGGTCAACTAAGGCCCGCTGAGCGGAAAAAGCTGACTTTTATGATCTGTAGTTGTTCATATTACTCAAACGGCTCAGGTCTGATGGCTTCAACAAAACTCTGATGCGCAGTACGGTGCCCAGAAAAATAAATTGTCGTGTCTTGATCTCGGGTTTGAGCAATCAAATATCTTCCATTCTGGTTTGCAAAAGTGAAAGCAAATACACCATATTGCCCAGCAGAAACGACGACATGCCCTCCTTCCAAATCCCCGATTTTTCCTGTGGTGGACAACAAGACTGTACCCTTCAACCCATCATAAGTTGTCTGATTGCCGATGAACGCCAAAACGTCACCCAAAGAAATTGCACCGCTTCCCCAGTGCTGAAGCACCCGAAACTCTGCGATAAACTCGCCCTGTACAAATTCTGGAAGTCCATAACGAAGTTCATCTACTTCTGGCAAACGTGACCAGACTGACGGGAGTGCGCAAACTGTGCCATAACTACCTGTGGGGGTGCATACGTCTCCCACATCGTCGTCATATCTCCAGAAGCCATCATCGAAGATCTGAACTGGACTACCATTTACTAGCGTACGGGCAATGAGTTCGCGAGCAGAGCCCGCCGACGCAGCAAACGTCGCAATTAGCGCAAAATATATCAGCTTCACAATGTACTTCCTATTGTCTTCAGTTTCTTCATTCCTATCCATTGGTAAGCTTTGATCAAACCAGAATCTAGTCTGAAGAAATGTCCGAGCGCTGTCCGTTTGGGGCTCGAACCAGCCGTTCGCCGCAGTATGAATGAAGGTCAGCTAAGGGCCGTTAGTTACAGTGATGGCAGAGGGAATTGGTCCGATTGCAGCACCAGGCACATTTTGTCAGTATGGGCGGATTGCCGACCTTCGCTGCGTGTCGCACCAATGCCTGCTGTGCGGACAATGTGTGAATTCTCTGCACGTGCGCCAATGACCGCTATTGGAAGTCACGCAAAAAACCGCCCATCTGCCTGTGCCGCAACCAGTTAAGATTTGACCGCTGGCAGATCAGTCAGACGCCTGGATATGCTCTTGGGCCTCCATTGGTTGGAACTGCCCCACGGCCTCACCATCCATTCTGTAAAGATTATTCTTTCTTTCGCAAGTTTGGTATTTTTAGCCCTGCTTCCGATGAAGAAATTAGTATGCCAAGCCTTTTTAATCGTGTTTCTTCTTTCTTGGCGCTCATGACCGACCAGATGGAATCTCTTTTGTAGGAGGGTGCCAGATTGGAAAAAAATGTCCAGGCGGGCTGATTTGCCTTGATCTGCTGCTCATACTCACAGGCAAGCGGAACGTTTCTGTGTTCAGAGGAATAGCCTTGCGCATCGGTTCTGTTATTGAAGAGGTGCAGTCCTGGAGGTTTCATCTTTCCCAGCTGCATTAGCGCTTCGACCTTCTTGACGTTCACGGCGCTCCAGGCGCTACCAATTTTGCGCGGCGTAAATCGGATTTTATAGCTATGTTCGTCAATGGTTTTACGAATGCCGTCAATCCATCCATAACATAGTGCGACATCCACCGAAAAAGACCATGTAAGGCTTGGGCGCCCTGTACTTTTTTTGTAATAGCCCACCCAAACTTCACGCGCTTCGCCATGTTCTTCCAGCTAGTCGCTAAACTCTTCCTGGCACGTGAAGAAAATCAACTCTGCCAACCTTCAGACTCCATGTTTATTATCCACTCATTGGTCTAAACCCCCCGTCTTCCAGACGGGAGAGCTTTAGCGCGAAGAATCGGTTATGTTCTTATCCTCCCAGAATGAACCGCCGGAGGGTGAAGGTTCATTCTGGGAGGATAAGAACATGCACTATGACACCTGCAAACACTGCGTTTTCTATCACCGCTATCACCTCGTGTGGTCGACAAAGTAGCGCTACAAAGTGTTGCTGGGCGATGTGCGCTGTCGGGTGCGCGACATCATCCGCCAGGTTTGCGCGGAGAACGGGGTCGACATCATCCGGGGCGTCCTGTCGAGCGACCATGTGCATATGTTCGTGTCGGTCCCGCCGAAACTGGCGGTGAGCGACCTGATGCGCCTGATGAAAGGGCGGTCGTCCCACAAGGTGCAGCGCGAATTTCCACATCTGAAAAAACGCTACTGGGGCTGTCACTTTTGGGGCAGGGGGTATTTTTCAACAACCAACGGGGCCATCACAGAAGACATCGTACTTCAGTACCTGGAAAATCACATCGCTGATCCTACCGGCGCCAGCCGGTAGTGGTTCAGTCGGAAGTGACAAGTCCCGTCCAACGCCGCCTTCTGCTCCGGTTTCGAGTACCGCACTGCAACCCACCGAAACGGTCGTTCGTGCATCGCGCAGCATCTTGAGTATTGGAACGACGGCGATACGGGCTTTGCAGGGAACAGTGAAATGAATGAAGTTCGTCGCTCGGCCCTTTGTCTCTCGCTTCCCATTCAGGGCAGCTGACCGTTACGCGACCGCTTTGGGACGACCGGGCTTTGTTCCTTTTGGTGCCTCCATGCTCGCTTCAACATAGGTCTTAAATTCTCGCTGAGCGCCTTTAATTGTCTTGTGGAATTGCGGGCCAAGAACCAATTTTTCCATCAGTGTGCCGACCGGCCAGAATCGGGTCTTCAAGTCGATAAAGGTTATCCCACGCGTACGGTTTGGGCCTAGTTCTTCCAGCCGCCATCCTCCGCTCGCTTCCTTGATGAAGAAGGGTAGTCCCTCGAGCGACAGGTTGAAGCTTTTGCCCTCATCCCACGTCAGGACGTTTTCGACAAGCGTTCCAAACCCCGGGACGTCGCATGTGCGACCGGCGCCAATGCCTCGCTCAATCTCTGTGTGGAAGTGCGATTCCTTCACCGCTTTGGTCCAATTCTGGATGTCGGCAAGATTGCTGATCTTGCTCCAGACCATGTCCATCGGCGCGTCAATTTCAACTGTGTGTTCTATGTGCATCGTCTTCTCCTTTTGACCTTTGTTGTGCGGGCTGCGCTTGCGGTTTTATGCCCTCCAGGATCAATCCCAGCGAAGCCCGCACCCAATAGGCGCGGTATTCCGGGTCCAGGGACGTCACGCTAAAGAATTGCAAGTGGGTGTGAGCGTACCGCGCCTGGTTGATCAACCTGTCCAGCAAAGTGCCCGCCACCATGCCCGTGTCGACGCTTTCGCGCACGAACCCCCGGTCTTTGGCCTTTTGAATAAAGTTTGAGAGCGAACGGTTGATCTCGATCAGCTCGCGAATGGCGCTATCGTCACTAGCCGGCGGAAGCTGCTCAAACTCGCGAAGTGCGATCAGCAACGTCTCGCGGTTATCCAGGTAGGTTTCCAGAAGCTGAGTCAGGAACATCTCCAGGCGGATCTCAAATTCCTCCGGTGACCTCAATTCGCCCGACAGGGCGGTTTGCGTCTGTTCTAGCTGCAGCGCCGCAAAACGATCCAGGATTTCCTGATAGAGCTTTTCCTTGGAACCAAAGTGATAGGTGATCGCGTTCGAACTGGCACCGGCGCGCGCGCAGATGCCGCGCACGGATGCGCCTCGAAACCCATGCGCCCAGAATTCGGCAACGGCGGCATCCAGGATCGACTGACGGGTCGCTATAGATCGGGATTGTGACATTTGTAATTATATACATTACGATTGTCACAAATGTCAAGGCGCCAGTCGAGATCTTCCAAGTCCGTGTCGATGGCTGACCATGAGGCCCGCATAGGGTTCTGAGCTAACCTCACCAGCGCAAAACGGGGTCGCATCTTAGCTGCCTGTTGAAGGTCTGCTTCCGGACGTTGCCCCCACCAGGCTCACGACCGAAGCGAATTCACACTCTCCACCCTTCACACAGAATTATTGCACTGCAGTAATTGTTAAAAATGGGCTCTGACCGGACATTCGCCGCAGTGGTCACGAGCGGCCGGTTTGGGCCGTTTCTGACAGTGATGGCAGAGGGAATTTGTCCGATTGTTGCACCATACACAATTCGACGAGAAGGGCGGATTGCTGACTTTCGCTGCGCATTGATTGAATGACCACAGTGCGGGATTTTCTTTCGCAAGGATACTTCGGTCCTGAGTTCCACTTTTCGGTATGCTTCGTGAGGGGCGTCAATTGAGCATGCCTTGGAGGGTCTATTGAAGTTTTCAAGCGATCGTTTTATAAAGCGAACATGGGCAGACCAAGAACATACACTCGTGATGCGGTGATCGAAAAAGCCATGGGTATATTTTGGCAGAACGGCTATAAAGCGACCTCGGTCAGCGATATCGTCCGTGAGACCGGACTGAATACCGCCAGCATGTACAAAGAGTTCGGGGACAAGGACGGGCTTTTTCTTGAGGCGCTCGAATATTATCGCGGTCATGTCATAGGACCACGTTATCAGATCCTGGTCGACAATCCCAACATGGCCGGTGTCCGGACATTTCTTAGGAATGTCATGACCGGCGCTGCCAAAACGGAATACAAGGGCTGCCTGATGATGAATCATCTGGCACAAAAGCAAGTGATTAGCTCCGACGCCGCAAAACAGGTCGGCGCATTTTGCGCCGAAATCGAATCACTGGTCAAAAACGCCCTGCGCAATGCGCAGTCGGACGGAGATATCGACCCGGAAAAAGACCCGGCGCAGCTCGCGAGTTTTGTCGTTTTCTGCGTTCATGGCGCGGTGCTGTATGGGCGTCATGACATTAAAAAGTCCCAAATCCCATATCTTTACGATGTGATTATACGTGCCTTGCGCGATTAAGGTCGAACGCTCCATGCTTTTAAAATGGCTATTTTAAAATATTCATTTTATAAAGAACTTATCCGGCGGCTCCACACGCGGAGTACCGAACCGGAACAAGGAAACAAATGGACAAGGAGCGAAAAGATGACCATTTCCGAGACGGCAATGTCATTCTTCGATGCCTGCGAAACCGGCAAAGGCTGGGATGTGTGCAGGAACTATTGCCATGAGGGCGCCGGCTTTTCATGCCAGGCAGATACACTGGCCGACATCGCGACGATCGAGGGATATACCGGCTGGATGGCAGGGCTATTAACCCCAGTCCCAGACGGTCATTACGACCTCAAATCGTTCTCGACCGATCACGAACGAAGCATTGTAACCGCCACTGCGGTCTTCAAGGGCACCCAGACCGGAGAGGGTGGTCCGGTCCCGCCAACCGGCAACGCAATTGCAGCCGACTATGCCTATGTCATGGAATTTGAAGGCGACAAAATTACCCGCATGAACAAGATCTGGAATGATGGCCATTCCCTCAAGCAACTCGGATGGGCTTAGCACCCTCTGACAAATAACGCCGCCCCTCACCAGGGGCGGCGTTATTTGTTGTTTCGCGTCTGATTGAATTCTTGAATTTTCGCATGTTGCGAAGGCGCAGCATTGGTCAATTTGGGCTCAAACTGCCCTTCGCCGCAGTGGTCACCAACGGCAGCAATGGGCCGTTCAAGACGGTTATCCTTGGCGTGGATCGCGTCGAGGACGTGCGGCGGGCACAGATCCTGGCCCGCGCCAGGTGCATGGTCTGCGGGCGGCGCGGCGCAGTTGATTTCAGGAAGCTATGGGCAACACCGCCGCCGCCACCCGGCGCCAACGGGTGAGCAGTCAAAAAGTGCAATATTCAAATATTTTTGCGTCAGAAGGTAAAGCCCCGACTCGTTCGCCGGGACTCTTGTCGTTTGTGGGTGCGCCAGTTTGGGCGGCAGAACTAAGTTCAGAAGGCCATCGAGTACCCGAGACTGACAGAAACCGCCTCATAGCCGCCATCGCCGATCCCGTCATACGACATGCCAAAATCGAACGCCCCGCCATTCTCGGAGACGAGCGTACCACCGAGCCCTAAACGTGCCCGAAATCCATTGTCGACGGTGCTTTGCGATACGCCCTGACCGCTTGCCTCAAAAGTCCAGATCCCCTCGAGAGAAACATACTGGCTGCCGTGGCCGGCCGGATCAGTCCAGGTAAACTTCGCCCCTGCTTCGAAGTCGCCAATGCTGGATTGTTGCGAAGCAATCGTAACACCCAACCCGTCAACATATGAATCTGAGGTCTCTTCGAAGTAGTTCAAAGATATGCCGGGCTGGATGGTCATCTGACCGCGATCGACATTGCCGAAGAGACCAACTCTGACCAACCAGCGTTCGGAACCGAACTCATCGGTATATGTCCCAAGTGGAGAGATTTCATTTTCAGCCCGACCGTATTTCAATGCCGCATCAATATACAGATTGTCCTCAAGGCGCGCAGTATAGTAGGGGCCAAACATCCAGCCAGCGCCTTCAGTTGTTGCAGTTGAACCCGTAACATCTTCCATAACTTTATCGATCTGCAGACCAAAGCCAAGGATCGCATTTGGATTGATCATGTAATCTGCGCCAGCGTGCAAAATTGCGAAATCGCCTTCCCCGGTGGACGTTTCGTAGCGGCTGAAATGCGCCTCTCCCCAAATATCCCAATCAGAGTATGCACTCGATACATCATGGCTGCTGTTTTTGGAGGAGAAGGACAACCGGACGTCATGTTCGGACACCTGAACACCAACCGGAGATACGCCAGTCAGCAAAGTGTGCCCATTCATGCTGACGACAGTGGCGTTTCTTTCGCCACGCAGCCTTGCAATCCGCCGGCCTTGACCCGGCAGGTTCGCCACGATCTGACGGGCCCTGTTGTCAAGGAAATGCTGAATCTGTTCTCCTGTTTGCTCCGCGCTGTTCAACGCGGCCAGTGTGCAGGTGTAGGACTGGCCTCGCGTAAACGAGAGGCTGAGTTGCCGGGTTCCGATATCTACGGTACCGCTGGGCGAGCTACAGCTTGCCGCGGTCACTGCAAAGCCCGAAGGAAGCGTGTAGTTCACGGTATATGATCCGGGCACAACCTTTAGTGACGCGGAACTGCCAGTCCCGCCGGACACATTCACCGCGGTGTTGAGCGCCGTGGTGGCTGACGTAAAACTTATTGTGCCGTCATCGTCAGAATTCACGACAAATGTCACCGTGCCAGGCGGTATAAGCGCAACATTCACATAGAACTGCAAAACGGAGGTAAGACCCGCTGCATCACGGGCTTCGAACTTTACCAATGTCGAACCAACCGAAAAGGCCGAGCCGGAAACTGGCCCGGTGATCTGAGTGACCGTCACTGCACCGGAATTGTCCGTCGCCGCAGGTGTTGGGAAGGTCACAACTGCGGAGGTCAGATCGAAGTCGATTTCGACATCGATGTCTGGCTGCGAAGAGGTAAAGACAGGCGCCTGATTGTCCGAAACCTTAACGGTGAACGTTTCGTTTGCTGAATTGGTTGCTACATCCGTGGCCGAAACACTGATCGTTGTGGTTCCGATCGGAAAAGGCGAGCCGCTGTTCAGCCCGGACGTCGGGCTACTGGTCACCACCGGTGTGAGAGGACCATCGACCGCGTCAGTGGCTGAAACCGCAAACGACACCACAGCCGTTGGCAGCCCTGAATCGGTATCCACCGCGATATTTGCCGGGACCGAGACAACCGGCTTTTCATTGTCGCTCACCGTCACCGTGAAGCTGCCGCTGCCGGTGTTGCTGGCAGCATCCGCGGCCGTATGTGTTACCGTGGTTGTCCCGATCGGGAAACTGGCTCCGGACGCCAGCCCGGTGCTCAAAGTCGGACCGGATGTAACGCCCACATTGTCCGACGCGGTCACCGAATAGGTCACAACAGCCGTTGACTGTCCTGCATCAGTGCTGACGCTGATATTTGCAGGAACGTTTACAACGGGATTTTCACCGTCGTTCACCGTGACTGTAAAACTCTCAGTCTGCAAATTTCCCTCAGCATCTGAAGCTGTATGTGTCACCGTGGTTGTCCCGACCGGGAATGCAGAGCCGGAGGCCTGCCCCGCTGTCCGGGTCGGACCGGACGTAACCGCGACATTATCTGCAGCCGTCACCGTATAGCTCACCACTGCGGTTGTTTGCCCGGAATCTGTGGCGACGGTAATATCTGAGGGCACTGATATGGCAGGTTTTTCATCGTCGCTCACCGTCACGGTAAAACTGCCGCTGCCGGTGTTTCCTGCAGCATCTGCGGCCGTATGCGTTACAGTGGTCGTCCCGATCGGGAAGCTGGCTCCGGACGCAAACCCGGCCGTTCTCGTCGGGCCAGATGTAACACCCACATTGTCCGATGCGGTCACCGAATAGGTCACAACGGCCGTGGACTGTCCTGCATCCGTACCCACGCTGATATTTGAGGGTACGTTTACTATGGGATCGGTTGAATCGGCGGGTGAAGAACCTCCAGATAGCGACGAACAATCCGCAGTATAGCTGCCGCCTCCCGCTGGATCAAACGGCGCAGAAGTTACCAAAGCAGCTCCGGTGGGAACGGTAGGAGACGTACCGACTCCAGTCGTATTGCTTTCGAAAATCTGCAAGCGGAACGGCCGTTGCACAGGGGCAACCAGTGTGTCTGACGTCGCCGGAAAGTTCGGGTCGGCACCGACTTTCATGGACACTGAAGTATTCAGTGTAGAACCATTGGCGACTGTGAAACCGCCACTGGAAATAATATTGTCAAGAGCGTCCACCATCCGGAATACAAATCGGTCAATATTTGGATTTCCAGCGGGGGCAGCATCCGTTTGCGTTCCGGTAACTTCAAACGCAATCGTCACAGTCGTGCCAATACAGTTAGCAGTGTTCCCAGTGGCACCAGACGTGCTGGCTGATGTTGCCGTGATTGCGTGCCCCGGTCCGGAGAGGGAAAGAGATGCTAATGCCCCAAACGTCAGATGCTTCGCTGAATTGCTCAGCGTTCGCGCCAAATTCCCAAACATAGAACCACCTACCTATAATTTTTCAGCGCTAAGCACCGGAAAAAATTCACAAATACTAAAAACTAACGTTCACCTTAACGGAACGTTAGGTTCATTGGTTAACAAAATCTAATAAAAATGCTCTTGTTTTCTAACTTCAATCAAAAACATGTGTGTGTGTGGCAAGTTTAACAATCTGTATATAGCTGCCATTGATGCTGACCGCAGCGAATGGCTTGTGTGGATGGCCCCTGCATAGCAAGACATTTTTGAGATGATCGGCACTGTTGTCAGAAGCAGTCATGTGTCCGGCCTGTTTGCGCGGTTTTGACCGCTGGCCCTG